>ENA-UAPL01000139-UAPL01000139.1-human-gut-metagenome-genome-assembly--contig:-NODE-139-length-39579-cov-15.437911_pt1 | contig 39579 bp, 33 predicted proteins | sample MGYA00243480_ERZ654577 | MGnify/ENA primary metagenome ERZ654577 (study PRJEB26926, sample SAMN06164678) | human gut metagenome | biome: ENVO:00009003; feature: ENVO:2100002; material: ENVO:00002003...
TTTGTTGCTCAGGCACTTATAAATAATATTAAACTATAGTGTTGCGGAATTAAGATTAAATAAAATTTATTATGTGGAATTTTTTGGCTCCTCCTGCTTTTAAGCCGGAGCAGACAGGCTCCGAGGCAGATGAGCGATACCGTCGCTTGCGTTGGCAGGTCTTCATCGGTATCTTTATTGGTTACGCGGGATTCTATATTGTCCGCAAGAACTTCTCCATGGCAATCCCGATGCTCGCGCCGTTTGGCTTCGAGAAAGGTGAGCTGGGTGTGGTGCTCTCCATGAACGCTATCGCCTATGGCTTCTCCAAGTTTGTCATGGCCAGTATCTCCGACCGCAGCAATGCACAGCGCTTCCTGCCGCTGGGTCTGATCCTCGCTGCCATCTCGATGATGTTCATGATCGTTCCTGTGCAGTGGATTGGTGCTGACAACAAGGGCTTGGCAATCACCCTGATGGCCGTCTTGAACTTCCTTGTCGGTTGGTTCAACGGTATGGGTTGGCCTCCGTGTGGCCGCGTGATGACCCACTGGTTCTCCATCAAGGAGCGTGGTACCTGGATGTCATTCTGGAACTGCGCCCACAACGTCGGTGGTGCCCTTGTTGGCCCGATGGCCGTCTATGGAGCCGCTTGGTTTGGATCATGGTTCTACGGTGCTGACGAGAAGTCCTACTTCTTGATTGGTACTTACCTCTTCCCCGCTGCTGTTGCTATCCTGATCGCTATCATTGCCTACAGCATGATTCGCGATACGCCTCAGTCTTGCGGTCTTCCCTCTATTGAGAAGTGGCGCAACGATTATGCCGATACCTACGATGAGAAGTCAGAGGAGGTGCTCTCTACGGGTCAGATTTTCCGTACGGTGCTGACCAACAAGTTCTTGTGGTACATCGCCTTTGCCAATGCCTTCGTCTATATGGTGCGCTACGGTTGCCTCGACTGGGCACCTACCATCCTCACCGAGCAGGGCATCGATATCAAGGAGGCCGGCTGGGCCTACTTCGCCTACGAGATGGCTGCCATCCCTGGTACGATCATCTGTGGTTGGTTGTCCGATAAGGTGTTCCACGGTCGTCGTGCCTTGCCGACCATCCTCTTCATGATCGTCGTGGCAGTCTTGATCGTCATCTACTGGCAGAACTTCACCAATATCAATGTCGTCATTGGTTGCCTGATCGGTATCGGATTCTTCATCTATGGTCCTGTGATGCTCATCGGTGTCCAGGCTCTCGACCTCGCTCCGAAGAACGTGGCAGGAACCGCTGCCGGACTGACTGGCTTCATGGGCTACGTGCTCGGTACGGCTCTGCTGGCCAATGTCGTTATCGGCTACGTCGCTGAGGCTGCTGGCTGGGACTGGACCTTCGTCCTCCTCATCGGTGCCTGCGTGCTCTCCGTTCTCTTCATGGCCCTCACCTACAAGAAGGAGCAGTATCTTGTGAAGAACAAGTAAAGACTGGCGATCGCTATCATTTAGAATAATCATTTAGTCAATATCATCAATTAATAATTGTTTATGACAAAGCAAATTATCCGTTTAGGCTTCGTGGGTATGGCTATGCTCACTGCCTTTACTTCTTGCTCTGACGAGCAGCAATTCACCAATGTGAATACTGACGCCAAGCGTACCGACGTGCAGCAGATCTCGCCGGAGATGGCGAAGGTGCGCGACTATGTGCCTCTCTATGCTTGCGTGGCACACCGTGGTTCCACCTACTGGGCTCCTGAGGAGACTGAGGCTGCCTGGCGTTGGGCCCGCAATATGGGCGCCGACTACTTGGAGAGCGACCTCCAGGTGACCAAGGACGGTGTGGTGCTCGCCAACCACGATGAGAACCTGAAGCGTACCACCAACATCGCTTCTGTCTTCTCTGACGACGTGCCCACCAAGCGTAAGGACTTCTACCGCTCGTTCCGCAATGCCGACGGTACGCAGCACTTCTCTGAGGCTGATATCGAGGCTCAGTATCAGCGTGACGTGGCCGATTTCCGTGCCAACTACACCATGTCCTACTACTATGCTGAGCTCCTGATGCTCGACGCTGGTAAGTGGTTCAACGACGCCACGCCCGAGCTGGGCCGTGCTTCCTTCGCCGCAGGTCACAATGGCTACTACACCTACGACGCTGATGGCGTGCCCACGATCCACTATAGCAATGGTCTCTATGTCTCTGCCCTGCAGGATCAGATCAACTACGCTATGGGTAAGAAGCTCAACCGCAATGCCGAGGGCGAGCGCGTGCTGACCTACAAGATCAAGGACGAGTACAAGAACATGACGCTGGAGGAGATCTACAAGGCTGCTAAGGCTGCCGTGAAGTGCGACGATCCCAGCACCGTCGGTAGCAAGGCCGGCAAGTACATGGACTTCGTGGAGTACAGCTTCGGTGACAAGAACGGTAGCACCGCCTATGTCGCTGACGACAAGGACAACGGCAACCGTCCGGGCATCTATCCCGAGTTCAAGGAGTCTTGGTTGAACCCGAAGGACATCGAGATCCGTGTTTATAACATCCTCGACGAGTGGGGTTGGAACATCATCACCAAGAAGGAGTCAGAGAGCAAACCGTTCTATGTCAACGGCCACGTCAACGTGGGTAACACCAATGGTAAGGTGATCCTCCAGACCTTCTCCTTCGATGCCCTCAACCGTGCTTACAACGTCTTCAAGGGTCAGATCCCGATGTGCTACCTCCTGTGGCTGAGCAACGGTGGTTCTACCGACCTCAACTACGACACGCCTGCTGGCTACGCTTCCTTCATCAAGTACGCCCAGGATCATGGTGCCCACATCATTGGCCCGTGCGTAGAGGGTGCGCCCAACAACTATCCTGAGCTCAACGCTCCCTGGATGGCTTACATGATTCGCAAGAGCGGTATGATCAACCACCCGTACTCTTTCGATAGCTATGCTCAGACTGCTCGCTACATGGGCTACTATGTCAACTACTTGGGCGACAACGCCACGCAGTTTGACGACCTCCTGGGTGTCACCGTGCAGCCGACGGCCTACACGACCTTCACCACGCCGCAGACCCACCCGATCTACATGGACGGTTTCTTCACCAACCACTCTGAGATGTCGCTCCGCTACATGATCGAGAATGGTTTCCGTTGCAGCTCTACGCTCCACAACCCGTTCCATCCGGAGCAGAAGTATGACAACTCTCAGGCTCCCCACGTGGTGCCCGATGGTGCCGACATGCTCAACGAGCTCGGTTACTAATCGAAAGGTAGTGGTATAAGTAAGTCATATTACCAACATTCATAAGTAAATAAAGACAATGAAGAAACTTATCATATTGCCCATGTTCGCTCTTTGCGCCATGGCAGCCAACGCGCAGGACTTTGATTCCAAGCCGACCGTGACTATCGACAATGAGCAGGAAGACCTCCACTTCACCGTGGGTGCCCGCTTCATGGCCGACGCAGCATGGTACCACAACGACTATACGCCGATGCAGTCTGGCGCTACGATCGCTGACGCCCGCATCCGTACTTCGCTGACCTATCAGGACTGGTACTTCTATGCAGACTTCGGTTTCGGTGGTGGCAAGTTCTCTCAGAAGAACATCTTCCTTCGCTACAACCAGAAGGACAACAAGGGTGGCAACCATGACATCCAGGTGGGTTACTACAACAACGCCGCTGGTTCCATGGCTCGCAACACCTCTCTCGGTAGCTACCACTTCATCTCTCGTGCCGGTGCTGCCAACGCCCTCGGCGAGGGTCGTGAGCTGGGTATCACCTACAAGTTCACCAACGACAAGTTTATGGCCTATCAGGGTGTGACGACCGAGAACCAGTACAACAAGATCGAGTCTGGCTTCAATGGCATCGTCCTCTCAGGTCGCTACCAGTATCGTCCCATCAACGACGGTACGCAGACCTTGATGATCGGTGGTAACATCCGCTACCAGCACGTGGGTGGTGGTGTGACGGAGAACAACGTTCTCAAGAAGACCATCACGCTGGGTCAGAGCATGGAGACCTTCGTCGATGAGGACGAGCGCTTCGTAAGCTGCGAGCTGCCTTGGGCTGAGAACGTCCTCGATGCTGGTGCCGAGGCCCTCTATCACAACGATAAGCTCTTCGTTCGTGGTGAGTATCTCTACAAGCACGTCACCAAGAAGCGCGACTCCAAGACGCTCTTCGACGCAAGCAACAACAACATTGATACTTGGGGTACCCTCGATGCTTGGATCACGGCCAACCCGCTTCGTTCCAACAACTTCCACGGTGGATACGTTGAGGCAGGCTACATGATCTTTGGCAACCCCTACAAGTTTGATAGCCGCAACGGTACCTTGAAGGGTCTCTCTGGCCGTTCTTTGGAGATCGTGGGCCGCTTCAACTACACGGGTCTCAACGACATCAACGCTGGCGAGTACTACAGCGCAGGTCGCGACCAGTACTATCCCGATGGTATGATGGCCGATTATCCTTACAAGTCAAGCAGCGTTGGTGGTGGTGCCGTCCGCTCTTGGACCCTCGGTGTGAACTACAGCTTCAACCGCTTCGTCCAGGCTATGCTCGACTACACCTACTCCAACTTGTCTAAGGACAAGTACGCATACGACAAGAACTTCCACATGGTTCAGGCTCGCGTGCAGTTCGTCTTCTAAACTTGAAGGCCCAACATGCTAAAGTAAGAATGTACTTTAGGTAATATAGCCGGGGCGTTTCGCAGGACTTCTCTATGAGGTCTTCGTGGAACGCCCTTTTTTTATCCTCTTCTGTTTAATAACAGGGCTTTGTATAACGCTTATCTCTCGCACCAGTCCATCCAGGGCTTCTTGTATAGGTAACAGAAGAGCGGAAAAGGAGTAGAAACAAAGCGGGCGGCAAGTCGTATGACCTGCCGCCCGTTGTTGCGTCTATGAAAAAAGAGGGGCCGAGATTATTTGGCCTTGCCCTGGTTGGCCACTGCCTGCTGCTTGCGAGCGATCTCGTCGGCGTCGCCGAGGTAGTAATCCTTCACGAGCTGGAGCTTGTCGTCAAACTCGAATACGTACGGGGTAGCCGTCGGGATGTTGAGCTTCGTGATCTCGCTGTCGCTGATGCCCTTGAGGTGCTTCACGATGCCGCGCAAGCTATTGCCGTGGGCAGCCACGATGATGCAGTCCACCTCCTTGAGCTTCGGGAAGATCGTGCACTCCCAGTAGGGCATCACACGCTCGATGGCGTCCTTCAGGCTCTCTGTCTTCGGGAGATAGTCCTCCGGCACGAGGGCGTAGCGCGGATCCGTCAGTGCGCTGCCGATGCCGTCTGCGGGCAACTCGTGGGGAGCCACGTCGAAGCTACGACGCCACAGCAGCACCTGCTCGTCGCCATACTTGGCGGCGGTCTCAGCCTTGTTCAGGCCCTGGAGCATACCGTAGTGCTTCTCATTCAGGCGCCAGCTCTTCTCCACGGGGATCCAGTCCTCGTCCATAGCGTCGAGCACGTTGTTCAGCGTCTTCACGGCGCGCTTCAGATAGGAAGTATATGCGATATCAAAGTGAAAACCATTCTCCTTGAGCAGTCTTCCGGCGGCGAAAGCCTCCTCCTTGCCCTTCTCAGTCAAGTCAACGTTGGTCCAACCGGTGAAGCGGTTTTCCATGTTCCACTGGCTTTCGCCGTGGCGTACCAATACAATTCTCTTCATATTTCTCTATTGTTTAATAAATAATGTCTCGAAATAAATATTACCTCAAATACATTTGCAAAAGTACGAATTTTTCCGCACCTATCCGCCCTTTGCCCCTTGAAAACCTCAGCGGCTAAGGCTTTTTACGTTTTTTTAAGGTCTTCGCCGTGTGCTATTTCACGATGCGATAGTAGTCCTCCTTGCGCGGCTTGGCAGCCTTCGGTTCTGCGTCGGGATAGCCCAGGGCGAGCGCACCCACGCCAGCGAGTCCCTCGGGCAACTGGAGTTCACGCATCAGCGCCTTTCCCTCCTCGGTGGCAAACATGGCGTCCTCGCGGTTGATCCAGCAGGAGGCCAGTCCTACACTGTGAGCGGCAACCATCATCGATCCCAGTACGAGCGAACCGTCGCGGTCCTTGTTGGGACTGTCTGCGCTGGCAAAGATCAGCACCACGGTCGGTGCACCATAGTAGGGGTCACTCTCCGTCCCCATCACGCGGGCATTCATCGCCGTCAGTCGGGCCCGCAGCGCTTCGTTCTGTACCGCCACGATCCACGGGTCCTGCTTGCCGAAGGCCGTAGGAGCCCATGTGCCTGCCTCGAGCACGGCCTTCAGGGCGTCGTCGCCGACCTGTTCCCCCTTGAAGCGGCGCAGGCTGCGGCGCTCCCGTATAGCTTTCAATACTTCATTGTCCATTGTCTTATCCTTATTAGTGAAATGATAGTCTGTTTTCTGTCAGCAAAGCGATCGATTTATTTCTATTGGCGAAACGATCGTCTTATGTTGTGGGCAAAAGCAATTGTCTTCTTGTGCAGACCGCTTGCTCCGTGCAAAAGTACGATATTTTGGTGAGGATTGCAAAATAATTGCGTAACTTTGCGCCATGACTTATGCCGACATCATCCTACCATTGCCCTTGGAGGGCTACTTCACCTATTGCGTTCCCGACACGTTGGCCCCGCGTCTGCAGCCTGGTTGCCGCGTGCGTGTGCCGTTGGGCAAGACCAAAACCTACACTGGCCTTGTCGCTGCCCTTCACGACCAGGTGCCCGCAGGGCTCAAGACAGGCAAGGAGGGCGTGAAGTCTATTGTCGAGATGATGGACCCGGATCCCGTGCTCCTGCCCCAGCAGTTGCGCCTATGGCAGTGGATAGCCGACTACTACCTTTCGCCCATTGGCGACGTCTATAAGGCCGCCCTCCCGTCCGGTCTCAAGGCCGAGGACGACTATCGTCCCAAGACCGAGACCTACGTCGTGCTGGCCGACGACTTCCGTTCGGCGCAGGCCCTCCGTGCTGCCCAGGCCATGCTTCAGCGCGCTCCTGCTCAGCAGAAGGTCCTCCGCGCCTATCTGGAGCTGGCCAGCGTTAGCGAAGAGAATCCTGTGCCCCAGCGCGAGATCACCCGCGAGGAACTGATGAACGAGGCCCACTGCACCACCACCGTCCTCCGCCAGTTTTTGGACCGTAGAATCTTGCGGCTGTACGAGAAGGAAGTAGGCCGCATCCCCCTCGGCGGAATGCCCCATCCCGAGCACATCAAGCCCCTCAGCGAGGCTCAGGCCGACGCCTACAACCAAATCCTCGTTCAGCAAATGTCGAAGGATATCACGCTTCTTCACGGCGTCACATCGAGCGGCAAGACCGAAATCTATATCCACCTCATTCAGCGCGCCCTCGACGAGGGCCGCCAGGTGCTCTACCTCCTGCCCGAGATTGCCCTTACGGTGCAGATGATGCAGCGCCTTCGCCGAGTCTTTGGCGACCGCCTCGGCATCTACCATTCCCGCTATAGCGACGCGGAGCGCGTGGAGATCTGGAAGCGCCAGCTCTCCGACCATCCCTACGATGTCATACTAGGCGCCCGAAGCGCCCTCTTCCTGCCCTTCCAGCGACTGGGCCTCGTCATCGTCGATGAGGAGCACGAGCAGAGTTTCAAGCAGATGGACCCTGCGCCACGCTACCACGCCCGATCCGCCGCCATCATCCTGGCCAAGCTCTGCGGAGCCAAGGTCCTGCTGGGTACGGCGACCCCTTCGAGCGAGAGCTATTGGAACGCCCAGACGGGCAAGTACGGCTACGTCCGCCTCGACAAGCGCTATCAGGACATGGCGTTGCCTGCCGTCGAGGTCGTCGATGTCAAAGACTTGCGCCGCCGCAAGATGATGACCGGTCACTTTTCGCCACGCCTTTTGGCCGCCATCCGCGTCGCCTTGGCCAGCGGCAAACAAGCCATCCTGTTTCAGAATCGCCGCGGCTTCGCCCCGAGGGTGGAGTGTCATGTCTGTGGCTGGACCCCGAAGTGTCCCCATTGTGACGTGTCGCTGACCTACCATAAGACCATGGGCCTGCTCACCTGCCACTATTGCGGCTACGTTTTGCGCGTGCCCACCGTCTGTCCCAACTGCGAGAGCCACGACATCCGCGGCCGCGGCTTCGGTACGGAGCGCGTCGAGGACGAGTTGCAGGCTCTCGTGCCTGAGGCGAAGATCGCGCGGATGGACCTTGATACGACACGCACGAAGAACGCCTACGAGCGCATCATCAACAGCTTTGCCCAGGGCAAGACCAACGTGCTCGTCGGCACGCAGATGGTGACCAAGGGCCTCGACTTCGACCATGTCGGCGTCGTGGGCATCCTCTATGCCGACGCCATGCTCAACATTCCCGACTTCCGTGCCTACGAGCAGGCTTTTGCCATGCTCTCGCAGGTGAGCGGACGGGCTGGCAGGAAGGGCGATCAGCAGGGCCTGGTCATCTTGCAGACCAGCCAGCCCGATTCCCCCGTCATCCAGCAGGTCGTGCGCCACGACTACCGCGCGTTCTACGACCAGTTGTTCGAGGAGCGCCGCTTCTTCCGCTATCCCCCCTTCACCCACCTTACCTATATCTACCTCAAGCACCGCCAGGAGCGCACCGTCGAGTCAGCCTCCATGGAGATGGGCTCCCGCCTTCGCCAGATCTTTGGCGACCGCGTGCTCGGGCCCGACAAGCCCTCCGTGGCCCGGGTGAAGACCCTCCATATCCGCAAGTTGATGCTCAAACTCGAGTTGGGCATCGACCTGCGACGCGTGCGCCAGTGTCTGCGCGAGGTGCAGTCGGCGATGCTACGGGCCAAGACCTATGGCGCCCTGCAGATTTATTATGATGTTGATCCGCTATAAAGGTCCTGTCGCCTGTCGGTTTTCTGCAGAAAAATGCCTACCTTTGCAAAGACATAAGATAGGCACAAGATAGCGCGCTGCCAAGTCCTCTGGCCGGGAGATCTCGCAGCACGGAAGTATTCGTATAACAAAACACAATAGATATGAAGAAAATACCCCTCTTACTCCTTTTCCTCCTGTTTTCCCTCGCAGGACAGGCCCGCACGCGCATCCAGTTTGACGCCGACTGGCTCTTTGTTCTCGGTGACGATTCCACGATGGCCTCCCCGTCCTATGACGACCGTGGTTGGCGCCGTCTCTCCTTGCCCCACGACTGGGCTATCGAAGGCGACTTCCATGTTGGCAACCCCAGTGGCGCCAGTGGCGGCGCGCTTCCCGGCGGCGTAGGTTGGTACAGAAAGCATTTCCGCCTGCCCGCAGGCTCGTCTGACGATCGCGTCCTCGTCACCTTCGACGGCGTCTATATGAACGCCACGGTCTATGTCAACGGCCACGCCCTGGGCACGCGCCCCTATGGCTACTCCACCTTCGAGTACGACCTCACTCCCTATCTCGACCGGTCGGGAGAGAACGTCCTGGCCGTCCGTGTCGATAATAGCGACCAGCCCAACAGTCGTTGGTATTCTGGCTGCGGCATCTATCGTCATGTGTGGCTCACCACCGCCTCGCCCCTGCGCGTGGCCCAGTGGGGCGTCCACGCCGTGGCCCAGTGGCGCAAGGGCGACACCTGGGAGGTGAGGGTCGATGTGGCGCTGCACAACGACGGTCCGAAGGCCCCGCAGGCGAAGGTGCGACATCAGCTCCTCGACCCCAACGGTCGTGTCGTGGCCCGCCATGAAGGCCGCTGCCAGGGCCAGGTGCTCACCGTGAGGAAACCCTTGCTGTGGGATATCTACCAGGGTTACGTCTACCAAGTGGTAACGGAAGTGGTCGTTGGCGGCAAGGTCGTCGATCGCGTCTCCACGCCCACAGCCTTCCGCACCTTCCGCTTCGACGCCGAGACAGGCTTCTGGCTCAATGGCCGCAACGTGAAAATCAATGGCGTCTGCGAGCACCACGATTTTGGTGCCTTGGGCGCTGCTCTCGACGAGGATGCTCTCCACCGCAAGCTCACGCGGCTGAAGGCCATGGGTGTCAACGCCGTCCGCAGCAGCCACAACCCGCCCGCTCCCGAGTTGCTTGCGATGTGCGACACGATGGGACTGATTGTCATGGATGAGAGTTTCGACATGTGGCGCCGCAGAAAGACCAAGAACGACTATGCGCGCTTCTTCGATCAGTGGCACGAGCGCGACCTCTCCGACCTGGTGCTTCGTGACCGCAACCACCCCTGCGTTCTCGTCTGGAGCATTGGCAACGAGGTGCTGGAACAGTGGTCTGGAGCCGACGCTGACGAACTGACGCTGGAGGAGGCCAACCTCATCCTCAACGCGGGCCACGACGCTTCTACGCTCGCCCATGGCGACGACCTTTCGCCCAACTCGCTCCTCACGATCCATCTCGCTGACATCATCAAGCGCTACGACACCACGCGTCCCATCACGGCGGGCTGTAACGAACCTTCCCCTGATAACCACCTCTTCAAGTCGGGCGCCATCGACCTCGTCGGTTTCAACTACCACCACCAGTGGGTGAAGGACGTGCCCAAGAACTTCCCCGGCAAGCCCTTCCTCTTCACCGAGAGTGTCTCCGCCCTGCAGACGCGCGGCTACTACCGCATGCCCTCGGATAGCGTCCTCGTGCTGCCGCAGCGCTGGGACCTGCCCTATGCCGACCCCACGATGATGTGCTCGGCCTATGACAACGCCCACGCCCCTTGGTCCTCTACCCATGAGGAGACCTGGGAAGTTGTGAAGCACACTCCCTACTGTGCCGGACAGTTTATTTGGACAGGATGGGACTATATCGGCGAGCCCACCCCCTATGGCTATCCGGCGCGAAGCAGCTATTTTGGCATCATCGACCTGGCCGGATTCCCGAAGGACATTTATTATATGTACCAGAGCGAGTGGACGGACCAGCCGGTCCTCCACCTCTTCCCCCACTGGAACTGGTTGCCCGGCCAGACCATCGACCTGTGGTGCTACTACAACCAGGTCGACGAGGTGGAACTCTTCATCAACGGGCGCAGCCAGGGCGTGCGCCGCAAGCAGGACGACCACCAATATCATGTGATGTGGCGCGTGCAGTTTGAGCCTGGCGAGGTGCGTGTCGTGGCTCGCCAGCAGGGCCGCGAGGTGCGTTCCGAGACGATCCGCACGGCAGGTGGTGCCGAGAAGATCCGCCTTGCCGCCGACTATCAGGGCGAGCATACGATCTTTGTCGCTGCCGAAGTCACCGACCGTGAGGGCACGCTCTGCCCCTGGGCCGAAAACGAGATCTATTTCTCTGCCGAGAATGCCGACATTATCGGTGTCGATAATGGCAGCCAGTTCTCCACCGAGCGCTTCAAGTCCGACCATCGCAAGGCCTTCTTCGGCAAGGCCATGGTTATCCTGCGCGTCAAGGACCCCCAGAAACCCGTCCAGGTCAAGGCTCTTGCCCCTGACCTCCAGGCGGCTTCGCTGACCACCAGCGTGCGCCCTGGTCGTCTATGACATGATCTTTTTTCGAATACAATCATCAGACACAACCCAATATGAGTCAATCCAATCCTAACCACCGCATGGTCGCGGCGGCCCTTCTGGCCCTCTTCGGCTGGGAGATCGCCGTCGCCACCGTGCCCGACCGCGATCCGCAAGACCAGTCTGCGGGCTTCGACGTCTCCTGGATCAGCAATCCCGAGAAGGTCGGCGATCACAAGGAGGCAGCCCATGCCACCTATATCCCCTACGCTTCCACCGAGGCGATGCGCCAGGACACGACCTTCTACTCCCAGCCCTGGACCACCCCGCAGAGCAGCCGCTACCTGTCGCTCAACGGTACGTGGAAGTTTCGCTATGTCGCCGGCACGCCCCAAGGTCCTGCCGACACCGACGCCCTCGTCGCTCAGTCTTGCAACGCCGAGGGCTGGGACGAGATCCGCGTCCCCCTGTCGTGGGAGATGGCGGGCTATGGCGATCCCGTCTATACCAACGTGGGCTATCCCTTCGTCTATCATCCGCCCTTGGCCCAGGAGGGCCATGCCGAGGCGGGCGTCAAGGACGACAATGCCACGGGCTTCTACAGTCGCACCTTCACGCTGCCTGCCGACTGGCGCGACCAGCGCGTCTTCCTCCATTTCGACGGCCTCTGCTCCGCTGGCGTGGTGTGGGTCAACGGGCGCTACGTCGGCTACACGCAGAGCGCCAATACCGACGCCGAGTTCGACCTCTCCGGCTTTCTCCGCGAGGGAGAAAATCAGCTCTCCGTGCGCGTCTATCGCTGGTGCGACGGCAGTTATATCGAGGGCCAGGACATGTGGCACCTCAGTGGCATCCACCGCGACGTCTATCTCTACGCCACACCGAGGGTGGCCGTCCGCGACCATTTCGTGCAGACTGATGGCCTCCTCAGCGCCGATGCCACATCGGGCGCGATGGTTCTCCAGCTGACCGTGGACAACCGCGACGGCCTCAAGGCCAAGAAGACCATCGAAGCCGTGGTCCGCGACGCCGAGGGTCAGGAGGTGCAGCGTCGCCAGTGGGTCTATCAGTCCACGACGACCGCCACAGAGGCCCTCCGCTTTGATCTCAAGGACCTCCATCCCTGGACTGCTGAGAGTCCCTATCTCTACACCATCGAGGTGTCGCAGCGCAACGCGAAGGGTCGCGAGGAGATGGCCTTCTCCACGAAGTATGGTTTCCGCACCATCCGCACCGAGGGCCACCACCTGACGATCAACGGGCGCCGCGTCCTCTTCAAGGGTGTCAACACCCAGGACACCCATCCCGAGTATGGCCGTGCCATCGACGTGGCGACGATGCTCCAGGACGTGCGGATGATGAAGCAGGCCAATGTCAACACCGTCCGCACCTCCCACTATCCCCGCCAGCCGAAGATGTACGCGATGTTCGACGCCTTCGGTCTCTATGTCATGGATGAGGCCGACGTGGAGTGCCACTATGCGGGCGAGCGCGGCGGCAACCTCTCTGATCGCAAGGAGTGGCGGACTGCCTACCTCGACCGCACGGAGCGCATGGTCCTGCGCGACCGCAACCATCCCAGCGTCGTCTTCTGGAGTCTGGGCAATGAGAGTGGCGACGGCAGAAACCTCCAGTCCACCTATGCCTTCGCCACAGCCCATGGCGACGGACGCCCCGTCCATAGCAGTCCGTGGGGCAGCCAGGGGACGCCTTGTAGCGACCTCAACTCGCGGATGTATCCCACGGTTGCCGAAGCCCAGGACTACGCCCATAAGCCCGCCTATGGCTACGACCGTCCGATGATCTTCTCGGAGTATGCCCACGCCATGGGCCAGGCCGTCGGCAACCTCCAGGACTACTGGGACATCATCGAGCATCCGGACAACGACTATATCATCGGTGGCTGCATCTGGGACTGGGTGGACCAGTCTGTCTATCGCCCTTCCGACCTCCTGCGTGGCGTGCGTACGAAGAATGGTTTCCACAACTGGGTGGCGGGCTACGACTACAATCCCACCGAGTTTGTCGGCGACGGCTTCCAGGGCAATTTCCTCAACAACGGAATCATCACGCCCGACCGTGCGTGGACGGCCAAACTGACTGAGGTGAAGGCAGTCTATGCTCCTGCTGCTTTCTCCGACTGGGACGCTGCGACGCGCTCCTTTACGCTCCGCAACAAGTTGGCTTTCTCTGACTTGTCCGACCTCTACGACCTTTCCTATCAGCTTCTGCGTGATGGCTACGTCGTGGAGCAGCAGACGCTTCCTCTCCCCGCCGTGCCAGCGGGTGAGTCGGCACAAATCACCGTGCCTTACCATAGCGTCCTCGACGCAGGTGCGGAGTATGTGCTCCACCTCTCCCTGCGTCTCAAGGCGGCCACCTCCTGGGCCGACCAGGGCTACCCCGTTGCCGAGGGCGAGATGATCCTGCAGCCGCGCGCGCCCCTTGCCGCCCACGAGGCCCATGACGGGCGTATCGAGGCCGATGCGAAGCGCCGTCTCTACACCGGTACGACGCAGGAGGGCAGGCCCTTCTCCCTCCAGTTTGACGACTCGGGCAAGTTGGTCTCATGGACCTTCGACGGGCGCGCCGTGATGGTGAAAGGCCCCGACTTCAATAGCCTGCGCGACATCGACAACGACCGCAGCCAGGAGTTGCAGCAGATGCCGATGGTCAGCGAGGCCGAGACGCGCATCGTCACTCAGGGTGGTGACGAAAAGGGCTATACGGTCACCGTGAAGGGCCACGCCGCCAACTGCCTCTACACCTCCCGCTACACGCTCTATCCTGATGGCGTGGTAGATCTCCAGGTGGTCTTCTCGCCGACTGGCCCCACGCGCCGCCTGGGCCTGGGCATGGAGCTGGCAGGCTTCGACCAGGTGGCTTACTACGGCCGCGGTCCGTGGTCCAACTATGTCGATCGCATGACGGGTTCCTATCTCGGTCGCTACACCACGACGGTCGATGAGATGATCGACGAGAACGTCCATCCCCAGACCTTTGGCGACCACCAAGATCTGCGCGACCTCATCCTCGACCATGCCAACGGGCTCCGCCTCTCCGTGGCCACGGAGGGTAGGGTGGCCTTCTCGCTTTCCCACTACGACGAGCGTCAGTGGTGCGACCCTGCGGACCAGCTTTGGCGCGATGCTACCCACTGGTACGACCTGACGCGCAGCGAGACGGTCTTTGCCCACTTCGACGCCTTCCAGCGCGGTCTGGGCAACAACTCTTGTGGCGGCGACGGTTGCCTCGACCCGTATCTCTGTCCCACCAGCGGACAGCTCTCCTATACGCTGCGCTTCACGCCCACCGTGCGTCAGTAGGGCGCAGCTCTTTTTCATAGGCCGAGCCTTCAGCTTTGGCCGATCGCTTTCTCATCCCCCACCGTTCCAATGTTTTGGTTGGTGGGGGATGTCATGTATTTGAGCGTCTCTATGTGAGTACTGAAATCGTAAATGTAACAATGTAACAATGTAACATTGCGCGGCAAGACGCCACGTATCATGACGGTGGGTCTCAGGCATGTTCAGAAAGGCTAAATAAGGTCCGCTAATTTATCCTGGCGCAGCTGACTTGTGACGAGGGTAAACTCCTACGAGGTCGTCGATGGTGCTGAGAATTCTCTTTTTGAGGGTCTCCAAGCCTGTTTTTGCGAAAACGAGACCAAGAAATCCCCTTAGGAACTTCCTTGCGTTTTTAGCGAAGAAGCAAGCTGAAGAAGTCCTGGTCAAGGCGCTTGCGGATCAAAACGAACAATTCGGGTACGAACACGGGCTTTTCCGTGAACTTGGAAAGCCCAAGCAGATACTGCATGTACGGATTCTCCTGGATAGCCTGGATGGTCTTCTCATCGCTCAAATTCTCCACATGCTTCACTATTCCACCTATCAACCAGACCTCATCTCTCTGCTACGTCACTATCTCCCCCGTCTCCGACTTCCTCATCGATGAGAAATACAACTTTGTAGGAAATGGCAAACAGAGTTTCCGCCATGTACCCACCATGTATCCATCACGTATCGTCCTCCCTTCCAGCATATATCGACCTTGTGTTGTTTCCGTATTGTTTCCGTATTGTTTCCGCTTCTGGAAGCGAGAATGATAGGAGAACGATAGGAGAACGATACGGGATCGATACGGAAACAATACGGGTTTGATACGAGACCGATACGAGAACGGTCTTTTCCGACTCCCACTCGAAGAGATTGATAAGAAATTAAACTTTTTCATCATTGTTTCTTTTGATTATATTTTACATTCCAGCCACCCACCTCTTCCTGTCGTTTATGCCAAGAAGCCTGGTTCGCCATTTGCCCTGACGCAGCACCTATACAAAGATAACCTTCCGCCCAGCCGAATGCAAGTCGATTAGCACGAATTAACGCCCCATTAACTATTTGTCCGTATCCATTTAACAAAGCCCATCCCAGGCCAAAAACCTTCATTGCGGCCTTTCCTCATGCCCTTCCCTCAGTTTTATCCACCCAAAGGTTGTTAACTCTCATCTCTACCAGCAGTCAAGAGATACAGGTTCTGACTTATCAAAATAGCGAACAAACAAAACTGGCAAGTTTGAAAATCATTTACGACAAAGACCATCGAGACCAAAGGATCGTTAATCCTCTTACTCCCAGTGGCCTTATCGTATTATTTCTATTAATGAATGAAGGGGTCTGCCTTTACTTTGCCACAAACTTTTTGGCGCAGAGAGGTACCTTTCAACTCAAAGCGCACACCTGCGTGTACTAACCTGTCAAGGATAGTATCTGCCGCGGTGGTGTTTGCCTTCATCACGTCATACCAGTTTGCCACGGGCAACTGCGAGGCTACCACCACAGAAGTAGATACTCATGAGAGAACGGATAATCTCGCTGTAGTCCCATATTCAGGATGGATGCCAAGCTGCAATGGTCTTCGCATGACGGGAAATGGGGCATGCGTCTCAATGGCAGCAACATCTTCAACAACCGGTTCGACACTCGCTCCGTGCAAGGCAACCAAGACTACCGTATGAAGATAAATTTCAACTGGGCATCTGTCACTTTTGCAGTTATCTATAAGTTTGGTGGCTACAAGGAAAAGAACGTAAAGGCTGTAGATACTTCAAGAATGGGACACTGAGGATGGTATAACTTTTAGCATGTAAATTAGTGGAGCCTAAGTAAACGTGGGAAAGCATGGGGGTATGAAAACTTAGACGTAAACTTGCACGGGTGACACACAAGGTAAGCTGCGCGCGGTAATCAGTGGGGCATCGTAACAGAACCTTTCAGAGACGGGCAATACGCTGAACCCTTCAGGGCTGACAAGCGACCATTTGTGGTGCTGGCCATAGAACTGGGCGACAAAGGGGTAGGGAGTGGTCGATTGGGAGGAAGTGTAAGCAGGCTTGTCTGCAGCAAGCCAACCCAGCAAGAACGAGCTGCTTGCGCGCCCTTGCCGAGTGGCCCAGCTGGGAGAAAATAGTTAGTGGACGGCTTCTTTCTTGATGGTGCCGTCGCTATACCTCACGATGTTGAGACCCTTGACGGGAGCGGTCAAGCGCTGGCCGTCCAGGGAGTAGCGGGAGACTTCCTTGGCCTCGCTGTGGTGGGCAGGCTGGTTGACTGCTGAAACCTCATACTCTTGGATATCGCCAAAGTCTTCCCAAACCGCTGCAACCCAGTAATCCTGTCTTGTCCCCTGCGGTACAAACAGCGTGGATTGGCTCACATCGAAACCGTAGAAGAATTGGCCCGCAGGAACGGGAGTCGGCCAAGCATTGTGTGGAATAAAGGCGTAAATGCTCTTTATATCATCTCGGAGAGTGTGATATAAGTATTGCATACGACTAATCCAATCAATCCATTTTGACATATTCATAAAGCGTGCAATACTTCGTTGTGAAGGAGGTTGCACATACGCAACATCTTGCATGTTATATTTGAAACGCGCAAGTTGAACATTATTGGAAAGTTCTTGAAAATCAGCTTCTTTCTTATATACTCTTTCGAGAAACATACCTAGAGTGTGGCTTATGTCCGAATGATGGGCATAACCAGCATCTCTTACTGCCTTACATACAGTGAAGCCATTGTCACTGATAACATATTCAGGTTTGTGTCCGATCTTATCAGCAACCTTCTCCAGAACATTTTTAATGCTTGTTCCATTCTAACTCTTTGCAATAGAAATATCAACAATAGTAATATCTTTTTCCGTAATTGCAGAACCGGCATTAATGGCAGGCATAGCAAGTGTAAGCAGAAGTTTTTCACCGCCTATCATCATGCTTTCATCAACAATCAAAGCATATCGCTTGTCTTTGAATAGGCTGCAAGATTCCTTATAGACACTAAGTCCCAATTCTTGCGTCCAATATCCAATCGTTGTATATGCGGGAACTTTACCAAACACATTGCCCATAAACTCATTTAGAATATTGAATATCTCAACAATCTGTCGTGAGCCTACAGACAAACGTGCATAAAAAGCCACACTAAGAGCAACCATCAAACTGGAGTAATGATGTCGTCCAATAGATTCATCATTCGTTCGAAAGTCTCCTTGTCCAATCCAACGTTCGGTTTCTCTTTTTTTTTGAGTACAGAACGATACTTGGCATTGTTTGACTGAGCAGTGGACAACCTTCCCTTGAGATTGCGTTTGTCTCTTTGAAGAGATTCTTTCTCTTTCTTGAGTTTTTCCACCTGCTTTTTAAGCTTTTCTATTTCTCTATCTTGGGCTGACTTTTTCATAACCTTCATATGTTTTATTTATGTAAAGTTACTAAAAATCAACGAGTTACGCAACTTTTCAAAGAACTATTTCGCAATATAAAGTGTTAAATGTCAGCAACTTAACGAGCTGAATTCTTGCACTTTTTATGTCAGATTTATATCTAAATTTTGAACACCCTACCTGTAGGGGTACACGAACAAAGTTTTGAAATGAATTGGGTTGAATACTTCTTTCCATAATATTCGCATATAGATGCAAGGCAAGCCACCCCACATTGCATTGAATCTTTTTGCTTTATAAAGGGGAAGCGTTTCATTTTATTTGCTTATCTGTGGTGTATTAAACTTACCTAAACCGGTATTGTCTTTACTTGATTCTATAAGTATCTTGCCATCGTGCCTTCTTGATTTTCCTACGGAGAATGTATATGTGGCAGTCAAGCGTGCCATATGCTGAAGTGGTTTCCAATCCTTGTTCTCATTATACCTAAGAATAGGTAAATTCGAAACAGTATAGTTGTTGTGTCCTGAATAATTGTATTTTGCACCTACTGACCAATTACCTATTTTATATTGTATCGTTCCAGCATATTGAAGGCTGCCACGTGACAAAAGGTCGCCGTCGTATACCTTTGTTGGTGAATTAACATTAAAGATCAAAGACAAGTTTTCAAATGATGCTGTAATATTGCCACCTATACGCCAATAATCAAAGTTGATATTTTGCGATGGAGTTTCAAGTCGTGAGATATAGTATTCAACATAGGGTGATAATTCTAACCATTTAAATGGATACCAACTTCCATAAAGGTCAAATCTCCATTCGAAATCACCTCCTATATTTTGAGGTCTGAAATAAATATTATCGCCTTCTTTTAGTATTGTGGTAGCTATCTTATTGTTAGCATATGATGGCTGTACCATGAAGACTATCTGATTTTTATTATTGGGTGAGAAATATGCAAACGACAGTTTCCCCGATGTAATCCAATAATCTTTCAATTTTGGATTGCCAGCAGATATCAGCCAGGGGTCTAAATAGGTCTCACTCTCAGTGATTTCATTTAACGAAGGAGATATATTACGCATAGTCAACGTCAACTGCACAGTTGTTCCTTTCATTTTACCCTTTCCCCACCAATCTGAATAAAGTCTTATGTAAGGAAGAACAGAGGTTTGCGATATACCCGAGGATGTCTGCTTAAATATATTCAATCCAACAGCCGGAACAAACGATATTGTATTCCATGTCCAGGAACCACCCGTATTAAGGAACTCATTGTGAGAATATGGTTTGTATTTGTTATTGAATGAAGTCTGATTAAGTTGCTTATATTCATATCTTGAACCAACACTCAATGAGCCACCCCAAAGCGGAGAGGCATAGACAGCGTTTGTAATAAATGAATACGAATCATTATCCACTCTTGAGTGTAAATAGTAGTCATAGTCATTGTTTCCTGTATTCTCCGAGAGCATAGATTGCTTCGAATCCGAATAACTATTTCCAAATGTATTGACCACATTTATGGCAAACAGACGGCCTTTCTTTAATAAATAGCAATAGTATAAATCTACAGCCACCGTATTGGAACGACTCTTCAAAAGGCTTGTACCTTCACCATTATATTGGGTGTCATCTGTCGAAATAAGGCCCGCCCTTTTTTCTTCATCTTGTAAGGGTTCAATGATAGTATATACCTTAGCATTAAACAGATGATTACCCTGATATCTTTGGTACGATGCACTGATGTTATGATATTGACCTTTATAGCGACTTGTACCCCTATATTGAGAATGTAGTTGCGGACTATAAGTGTATTCAGCAAGATTATCAATATTGCCTATGTTTCTGTAATCAATCAGATAATCCAGTTTTACTTGGTTCAGAGAATCCGCATATGTCAAGCTAATCTGGTTTGTTCCAAATTCTGTGTTTACAGCATTAGAAGTGTTGAAATAACCGGCATAAGATCTATCGTGCCTCTTCTTCACAACAATGTTGACTACAGGCCCTGCAGTCAGACTCATGTATTGAGGAGGAGCAATAGAATAAAATTCTACGTTCTTTATGTCCTCACCCTTATATCCACGTAAGTCATATGCCGTTGATGGAACGCCATTTATAAGGATAAATACATTTTGTCTGTCCCAAGAAACCAATTTTGTTTCATTTATTGCTGTTTGGAACAATTCTAAGGAAGAAACTGCATCTAAAGCATTTGTACCAAACTTTTTATTGTCGTTTGATAAATATAGTACATCGTGATCACCCTTATGAATAATCCTTTCTGCTTTAACCACAACTTCACTTAGTCTAAAAGATTTGATAGTATCTAATGATTCTTGAGCATTACCATTCAAAACAAGAAACAAGAGACTAATTATTGCTAGAACCTTTTTCATCCTAATTTCCGCAGCACTATGAATTAGCATTTTTTATAAGTACCTGAGCAACAAAAAGTTGCTCGGGATGTTGCCATGTCGGATTTTTCACCTACCTTAGTGCTGCAAAAAGAAGTGTAGCAAAATCTCCGAATGACATGGCAAATGTACAAATAAAATCCGAGAAACTCACTCCTTTTGGAGGAATTTTTCCAATCATGGAGCAATTTGATGCTCTTTTAGCTCAAACCATAGACTCCACATTGGGGATGAGATGCAAATGGTATGGCTATCAGTATAGCGAGATCCTGCGTTCTTTGATGTGCGTCTATCTTTGTGGCGGCTCATGTGTCGAAGATGTGACAACTCACCTCATGAGGCATTTGTCTCTTCATCCATCCCTTCGCACTTGCAGTGCGGACACCATATTACGCGCTATCGAGGAACTAACTTGTGAGAACACCACCTATCAAACAGCCATTTCTTCGACCTTCCCTTCGACCGCAAAAAAACTGTCTGTTATCCTTGGCGGCACAGCATCCGTAAAACTTTGCAACACCCAGGATCTGCGCCTCATTCTGAATCCGTTCTTTCAGTCGAAGGCAATACAAGGTGTTTACGACATAAGTCCCATATTCAGGATGGATGCCAAGCTGCAATGGTCGTCGCATGACGGGAAATGGGGCATGCGTCTCAATGGCAGCAATATCTTCAACAACCGGTTCGACACTCGCTCCGTGCAAGGCAACCAAGACTACCGTATGAAGATAAATTTCAACTGGGCATCTGTCACTTTTGCAGTTATCTATAAGTTTGGTGGCTACAAGGAAAAGAACGTAAAGGCTGTAGATACTTCAAGAATGGGACACTGAGGATGGTATAACTTTCGCATGTAAATTAGTGGAGCCTAAGTAAACGTGGGAAGGCATGGGGGTGTGAAAACGTAAACTTGCACGGGTGACACACAAGGTAAGCTGCGCTCGGCAATCAGTGGGACGTCGTAACAGAACCTATCAGAGACGAGACGGGCAATACGCTGAACCCTTCAGGGCTGACAAACGACCATTTGTGGTGCTGGCCATAGAACTGGACGACCAGGGGTAGGGACTGGTCGATTGGCAGAAAGTGTAAGCAGGCTTGTCTGCAGCAAGCCAACCCAGCAAGGACGAGCTGCTTGCCCGCCCTTGCCGAGTGGCCCAGTTGGGAGAAAAGAGTTAGTGGACGGCTTCTTTCTTGATGGTGCCGTCGCTATACCTCACGATGTTGAGACCCTTGACGGGAGTAGTCAAGCGCTGGCCGTCCAGGGAGTAGCGCGAGACTTCCTTGGCCTCGCTATGGTGGGCAGGCTGGTTGATGGCTGAAACCTCATACTCTTGGATGTCGCCAAAGTCTTCCCAAACCGCTGCAACCCAGTAATCCTGTCTTGTCCCCTGAGGTACATACAATGTGGCCTGACTCAAATCGAGACCTTTGAAGAATTGACCCGCAGGAACGGGAGCCTGCCAAGCGACATAGACGGATTTTATGCCAGAATCCTCGAAAATGCTACCTTCATTCAATGTGCTGAGCGATGTGAGTCCCGAAGGAATGATCAGGGTAGATAAATTGCTGCAATAGGCAAAGGCTCCGGAGTCCATAAAGGTGAGGCTGGGAGAAAGTGTTAGGCTTGTCAAACCTTCACATACATAGTATCTATTATTAGTTGATTACCAGTATTATACACTATAAACGGTAGAAAAGTGGCAGTATGGATTCTGTGTAGATACGAAAAAGGTGAAGATTTAACGTATTTAACCTCCGTTTACATCATTTCCAGTGTCTGAGTATAGTATTTCTATCATTTCGTTGGCTATTTTGTGGTCAGCGATTCGCATAACATTGTTTGTTTCCGAATTGTAACCAAAGAAGTTTATGTTTCCATACCAGACAATAGATTTGTCAATGATGGCGCATTGCAGAGTTTGTTCCTTGTTGCACACCACATCCATTCCTGTATTTTTAAGTTCTATCTCATTACCCCCTTCCTCTTTGATATGTACAGCCACAGTAACACCATTATGAATAATGTTTGCAAGTGTTGACATGATAACTGGCTTGTATTTGAACTTTACTTTTGGGACTGCGATGATGACAGAGTATTGGGCTTTTGCCAAATCATTCCGAAATGTCGCTTCGTAATTGTCTCGTTCGTATATCAGCTCTTGGGGATTTTTGTCAAGTGTGGATGATGTCACATACTTTCCGTATCCTGCTCTTAAATACCCTTTCAGCCGTTTACGATACATAGAGTCACAAAGTGGGACATGAACATCCACATAATCATAAATACGCACTTCGTTCTTTCCTGCGTATTCCCTATGTAAACGTCCTGCATATTGCTCCACGTTTCCTTTCCAAGCTATAGGCATAGTAAGGAACAGTGTATCAAGGCGAGGATAATCAAAGCCTTCTCCTACATACTTTCCTGTAGCAACAATCACAAGTGATTCTGATGTGGGCATTGATTGTAGATTTTGTAATGCAAGACGCTTTTCTTTAGTAGAATCAGCTCCAATGAGTTGAATGACATGGTCTGCAAATGGAATAAGCATTTGTGCCAACGCCTTGACATGAGCAGTACGAGTGGTTAATACCAATGGGGTACGACCTTCTTGAATGGCAATTCTTACATCTTCTACGATGAACTCATTCCTAACCTTATCTTCAGACAAGTCTTGTGTAACCTGAACGTAAGTCTTGCTATCTGACGAAATGTTTCGGAATGATGTAAACCTTGGAGTCAACAAACGTTTAAATGTTTGATTTTCCATTTGGCTCTTGGCATCAGCTGTGAATCTTATCTTTCCGCATTGCATGAAAATAATAGGTTGACGCCCATCCTTTCTGATAGGAGTTGCTGTCAAACCATATACGTATGTAGCTGTTACTTGTCGAAGCACTTGCTCGAAGCTGACAGAGGATACATGATGACATTCATCTACTATCACCATACCGTAATCCTTGACAAAAGGCTTCACTTCACCATCGCTAAAACAAGATTGTATCAAAGCTATATCAATGATGCCATGCAACGTGTTCTTGCCTGCATATAAGCAACCAATGACCGAAGAATTCTTTTTCCTTCCTCGTTTGGCTGCTGGCTCTTCGATGGTCTCATCTATCTTGAGGAAGGTTTCCAACCGTTCTTTCCATTGTTCCAGCAATGCCTTGTTATGAACAAGAATTAAGGTGTTCACCTTTCTCCTTGCAAGCATTCCGATGGCAAACACTGTCTTTCCAAAAGCTGTTGTTGCTGATAATGTTCCTATATTATGCCCAGCAAAAGCTTCCATTGCATTTTGCTGTCCTTCCCGAAGAGATCCTCTGAATGTAACATTGATATTATGCCCATGATTTGTTTTGTCTGAGATTACTACCTTTACTCCATGTTGGGTTAGAATACCACAAACAGCATCTTCACACCCACGAGGAAGGGCAAGATAATCATCTGTCATTTCCGAACATGAAATGATGCGAGGGATATTATAGGTAGAAAGGCGCATACCTTGCTTCTCATAAAACTCCGGATTACGAAAAGCTGCTATGCGCTTGAATATATTCACACATTTGGCAGATAAACTTGCTAAAGGAACATAAAGCATATTCGCTCTTGTCAGAACGATTTGTTTTGGATAGTCTTCAGATTGTGCTGCATCCATATGAGGAGTCTCCCAAGGTTTCTCCTCGCAGGTCTTTGATAGTTCTCCTAATGTTGGCACTGCATGCAGCTGTAATAACAAATCAAGTTCTACCTCTGATAGCTTATGGATTTGCGACAACATTTCCCATTGGTCGGCATACGCATTGAAGTCTTCATCAACGAACACACTGTTCCCTTTGCGTCGAGCCATACCCTGCAATGGCAAGGCTACAAGATTGCCTAGTCCTCCTTTGGGCAAGGTGTCTTGGTTTGGAAAGAATCGGTCGTATGACTTGAAAGACAGGTGAGCGTCACAACTCATCGCTTCTGTAAGAATGGCATTTCCCAACTTGCGTGCCTTGAAAGCAGTTACTGGTGTATCAAAAAAAATCCATGCGTGAGCACCATTGCCAGAACGTGAGCGTTCGATGTAGCAAGGTACATTCCAAGTTTTGCAAACATTTACAAAGGCAAGTACATCATTCTTATAGCCATGCTCACAACTCTTGTCATCAAAGTCTGTACAAAGGAAACTGCAAGTGTTGTCCTTTCGTATTGGATAAAGTCCTATAACATCACGTCCCCATGCATCCTTTCCTGCAAGATGATTGAAAAAGTCGTTGTATGCCAAAGGAGCGAATTGCCTGTTGGGACAATCCGCACATTTGTACTTTCGCTTGTCGCAAAATTCACGATTCCACTCCCTCGTGCATACAGGTTGGTAGCCTGACTTTTGAGTCGTACTACTGTACCAACGCTTGGCAAAGACATCATCACGACCTTGAAAAACACTACGAAATAGCGCAACCTTTTCCTGTAGACTCAGCTTTGAATCTGTATGGAATATGGCTTGTAGGCTTTCTTTCGTTGTGACATTAGGCTCGGTTACAATGTATGGTATTCCATGCACATCAAGAATTTTTCTTAACCTGGCATTTTCTTTCTCTAATTCTTGAAGCTTGGCAATAAGCTCATTTGCATTTAGTTGTTTGCCTGTATCCATAGCGGTTCTTGTTCCCAACCAACAGGGAATCCAAGAGCAGCCAGGTCTATCTCTGGAAACTTGCTGAACAAATTGTGCATTTTGTCAAGCATGTCATTGTTGGGAGAGATGATGTCAAGGAAATACTTGATGATGCACATATTATAATAGATTCTTCGCTTGTCCGCAGGAATAGTAATCCAAGGACGAGTCATGCCTCTCATATTATTTGGAATAATCTTGTTGACTTTGTTCCAAACACGAGCGTGATGACAACAAGCGTTGCGAGTAAGCGTAAGCACAGAAAGCCAAGACTCAAACACTGGAGCATGAAGGCAGAAACGCTTGGCGATCTGCTTTTTGAGTCCTTTATCTTTCAAGTTCCTGTAGTACATATTCACGCTACCCATTGGGAGAAGTTCACCAAGAATCCATGCTGGTGGAAAAGGTTCTGTATATGTTCTTTTGAAGTGTTCTATAAAGTCTTCAGTAGAACGTTCATACTCCTTCGACAACATTGCCATACTATTGACGAAAATGGACTGATCACGAAAATGTGCTGAATTGGTAAGCCAATATATATCACCAGTCCGTTCAGCCGTCATATTCATTACGGCTTCTCTTAAAGCAATTTCGATCTTCTCAATCTCGTTAAAAAGGAGTAAGCGCAACTTTTTGTCAAAGCGATAAAGCATCATCACTTTGTTAAATGTAGCCCCTTCCTTATACAGATGAAGAATCTTTGGAGTCTTCAACAAAGGATGCATATACGCAGACAATCGATAATAGCCAATGCTCTCCAAATACAATTGAGCCTTTTGCCTATCATTGATTATCAATCCACGATTTTCCAATAAGGTTACAAGTTCTCGTGGAGTCTTGTAATTTTTTCCAAAATTTCTCTTTGTCATAGCTTATAAACAAAAAAGCCCAGCCTATTTAAGCATTGTAAAGAGGCTCGGCTGGAACTAACGCTGCAAAAATACAAATAATCGTTGAGAATACAAACTTTTTGGCAAGAAAAATCATGCCAAAGTGGAATTCTTTGACATATTTATATTTAATAATGTTAAATAGGGGCTTAAATCATACTTTACCAGCCAAACAAAGTGGTTTTCAAGGTAAAAGTGTTACCTTCGTAACGTCTATACCCATACCGAAAGCCCGATGGGCAGAGGTTGGTCAGACATACATATGGTAAAAGGCGTTTTTGTACGCTTTGGTTTTGACGTGTAGGAATCTGGCAGTTCACAACACAATTTGTCAAAAACAAAGCAATGCAGAACGCCTCATGAGGTGTATTATATACAGCCATCATTGGCTTCGAACGATTCTATTGTTCGTTGTCAAGAGTGCTTTCTATATACTTACACTGGCGTGGGGCTTTCGGCGTTGCTCGTTTCGACTTACAGGGCAATGCGATGATGACGGAATATATCAAGCATTGAAATATCTAAAAGTGATTTAGAATGATAAAAGGGATTAGGAGTTAAAAGTCCGCCATAACTATGTTATAAAATCGAAGTTATGGCGGACTTGTCCTTGCATGTTTAGAGTATGTTTCCTGCTGGGAGAAAACGTTTAATGGACGGCTTCTTTCTTGATGGTGCCGTCGCTATACCTCACGATATTGAGACCCTTGACGGGAGTGGTCAAGCGTTGGCCGTCCAGGGAGTAGCGGGAGACTTCCTAGGCCTCGCTATGGTGGGCAGGCTGGTTGACGGCTGAAACATCATACTCTTGGATGTCGCCAAAGTCTTCCCAAACCGCTGCAACCCAGTAATCCTGTCTTGTCCCCTGAGGTACATACAGCGTGGATTGGCTCACATCGAAACCGTAGAAGAATTGGCCCGCAGGAACGGGAGTCGGCCAAGCGACATAGACGGATTTTATGCCTGAATCTACGAAAATGCTACCTTCATTCAATGTGCTGAGCGATGTGAGCCCCGAAGGAATGATCAGGGTCGATAAGTTGCTGCATTCGGCAAAGGCTCCCCCATCTATAAAGGTGAGGCTGGGAGAAAGTGTTACGCTCGTCAAACCTTCACAGATAAAGAATGTATTATTAGTTGATTACCAGTATTATACGCTCTAAACGGTAGAAAAGTGACTGTGTGGATTCTGTTTAGATACGAAAGGGTAATAATTTAACGTATTTAACCTTTGATTACATTGTATTCTCATTTTGGGAACATTTCAAGTGACCACCAAGCAACAAGTATTGGGTATCAATGCAATAACATCACTCTTATATAATCCTACCCAGATTGCACATGATAGCAAATATACCTTGTATTATTGTCCATTCTCAAATTCTACCTGTTTTATTTTATCGTTGATATGATTAGCGTAAGAACCTTTCTCTCGCAAAAATATAAGACAGGTGACATCTGTCAAGGATTGCAGCAATAGCAATACTTCCGATTATGCTAACGGCAATAGTGAAGACCGTATGTACCCCCCCAGAATTATCAAAATGGAATAGTGGCAATGCTAACTTGCCTCCCATTGTGAATATTGGATGAAAAAGGTATATAGGAAGTGTGTTTCTTCCGATATATCCTATAATTCCCAAGACCTTCTTGTTATTGATACTCTGTATGAGTTTCGGAACGAAAGAAAGGAATGACAATGCTAATATTGTAACCGCTAAAAAGTTCCAATTTTTATAGTTTGGGAAACTTGCTATTGCTATGAAAGGCAGAATACTCCACAACGATGGTTTTATAATTTCATCAAGACGTTTTTCAGACAGACGCAAACAGACACCAGTGAAATAAAAAGCTGCATTCGTAGAATTAAGAACTGGAGTGTATTGTGAGACTAACATAAGAAATGTGGCAAATAAGCACAATTTGCCCATTATGCTCCATTTGCCAACCAAATTGAATGTCAAATAATATATTACCCCGCATATAGCCATTGTGTACAAGAACCAATATGGACCAATAGAGGTGACAAATATCGTATTAAGAATTATAGGTATTGTAAATTCGTTTACCCCATCTCTTACTGGTAGTAATGTTGATACAAAAGCATAACCGGTAACCATTATTATATAAGGAATGAGAATCTTCATGATGTAAGACGCAAATTCCTTATACGTTTTTCTGATGTTTACCAAATAGCCTGTAATCAACAAAAACGCTTGCATGAAAAAGAAGTTTATAAAGTTTTTTACGTCAGGGTATAGTGTACTGAAATTCACGATGTGTATCATCACGACCATGCATATAAGTACACATCTTTGATAATCTATATTGTTGTATTTCATCTTTCTTAGAGGGTATGATGTATATATTTCAGGTTTTATTTATTAATTATCTTACCACAACGCAATCTTGCCTGCAATACCCAAATCAAGAGTGGCTGTTGCGATACCTAAAGCTTGGAATACACGACTCATTGTTGGCAATGTGATAACACTTGTACCTTTCTCCAACTTTGAAATATGAGCACGCTGCACACCGATACGTTCACCAAGTTGTTCTTGCGTGAGGTTTTGTGCCAATCGAGCCTTGCGTATGGCTTCGCCTACAATATAGGCGTTCACATCTTCTTTGAGTTTAGTTTCCATTGCTTCACGCTCTGGTGTACCTCTTTTACCCCAAAGTTTATCTTTCACATTGTCTGCTGGTATCAATTTCATCTGTGCCATAATGCTATTTATTTTTATTATTAAAGTACTCTTTTCTTATTTCTTCTGCTTTGGTAATTTCCTTAGTGGTGTCTTCTGAGTTTTCTTGACTATGCCATGTGTGGCAATAACCAAAGTCTCTTCCTCAGTATCCCAAAAGGAGAAAAGCCTGTAGCATATTTGGCATCATACAAATCCAAAATCGATAGTTTGCCATCGGTACTAAAACCCTTTACGTCTTTTCCCGCCATTTCACGGATAAATTTCAGATCCGTACCATTGATCTCGCCGATGATCTTGAGATTGGTGATCAGGTTTTTCTTAGAGCTACTGATGCGCTGTGGCAAGGTGCCAGCCTCCAGTGCATTGATCGTGATCTGTTGTGTGATCAAATCCTCGTCGGCCGCCTGGGCGGACAAGCCACAGAGCAGCATCCACACGACAAGTACGACTTGTCTTCGGAAAGTACTTTTTTTCATAAGCTATAATCTTTTAAAAACGTTTTGTCATTTATGTTGAGGCGCGTCAGAAGCGGCTATAGATAAACGGTTGCACCGAGGCGCCACTGAGGTTGATGGCCGCTTGGACGACGACGAGGGCCACGAGGAGCTTCAGCAGCCAGGGCAAGGCGATGAAGCGGTCGCGCAGCCACAGATAGTCGCGCTCGCGGACGGAGTGGAGTTCCAGGGCCACCAGGGTAAGCACCGTCCACAGTGGGCGCGCGGCGAGGAAGGGGAGGAACTCCGTCAGGGAGCAGTCGGAGGAGATCTGGTGGAGCAGCTGGAGCGCCGTGGTGGGTGAGGGCGCTCGGAAGAAGATCCACGCGAAGGCCACATAGCCAAACGTTGTCAGCCAGGCCAGCGGCTTGGCGAAGGGCGAGGGCGGAATCTGCACGAAGACGTGGCGGTGGAAAAACTTATTGACCACGAGGCCCACGCCGTGGAGCAGGCCCCAGACGACGAACATGCCCGTGGCCCCATGCCATACGCCTGCGATGAGCATGGTGGCAAGGTGGTTGAGGTAGGTGCGCAGCTCTCCACGGCGGTTGCCCCCCAGCGGGATATAGACGTAGTCGCGAAACCAGGTGGAGAGGGAGATGTGCCAGCGGTGCCAAAACTCCGTGAGGCTCGTGGCCTGGTAGGGGAAGCGGAAGTTGTCCTGCAGGCGGAAACCCATCAGGGCGGCCAGTCCGATCGCCAGGTCGCTATAGCCCGAGAAGTCGCAGAAGATCTGCACGGAGAATCCGATCACGCCCATGAGGCACTCGAAGCCCGTGTAGTCGGTGGGCGTGTCGAAGATCCAGTTGTTGTACTGGGCGATGTAGTCGGCGATGATCACCTTCTTGACGATGCCCAGGAGAATCAGCCACAAGCCCTGGTAGGCCAGCGGGCCGCGTGGAGGCAGCGGGTCGGCGTGCTCCTGCGGGATGAGTACTTCGGCGCGCGTGATGGGTCCCGCCATGAGGAGGGGGAAGAAGGTGAGGTAGAAGGTGTATTCCAGCAGCGGCGTGGTGGCGGGAAAGCGTCGGCGATAGACATCGACCGTGTAGCTGATGGCCTGGAAGGTGTAGAAGGAAATGCCCAGCGGCATGAAGAGTTTGCCCACGGGCAGGTTCTCTCCCATCATGGCGCTAATGGAACTGACGAAGGAGCCCGAGTATTTGAAGTAGAGGAGTGGCAGGAGCGTGATGAGGATGTTGGTGACGAGCAGGCCACGGCGGCGCTGCGTCGTCGTCTCGGCGGCCATGCGGCGCGTGATCCACCACGAGAGCAGCGTCGTCGTGGGGAGGAGGAGCATCAGCAGGCCGTTGGCCTTGAAGGCGAAGAAGAGACTGAAAGCCGTCGTGTAGGCCAGCAGGCGCCGGCGTCGGCGAGAGGGCTCGAGCAGCAGGTAGCCGAGGAAGAACACCAGGAAGGTCGCCATGAACGATATGGACGCGAAGGACCACGTCGCATCGGAGGATGTGAGGAAGTGGAAGATCGAGGGAAGAATCGTGGATGATGACATGATAGACTTCTTGGTGAGAGTGGGGGAGGGGCGGGCAGGATTACTTGTCGAAACCCGTACAGGACTATTTGTTGAACCCCGCAAAGGAGGGCTGCAGCAGGCGCATGGGGCAGCGGGCCGCCTTGTCGGGCCTACGCATGGCGAGGGGCTGGTCGCAGGCCTCGCTTTGCATCCATGCTGCCACCTGGTCGCCCCAGTCGGCGGCAGCTTGGTGGGTGGGGTGGCGTCCGTCCTTCTTGCGCTTCAAGGTCAGCTGGCTACTGTCAAAGAAACTGCCATCGCCCACGTTGCGGCGTATGAGGTCGTTGATGCCGGTGTCTGACTTCCAGCAGGGTGGCCCGATCCACACCATAGGCAGGTCGCCCGCCTGCGCCAGCAGCAGTTTGATATAGGCGTCGCGCTCCTCCAGGTCGCGCACGAAGAGTTCGTTGCCGCCCAGGCACACCCACAGGTAGGTGGGCTTATACTCCGCTATCAGGTGGCGGAGCGTCTGCGTCATTCCCCATTTCTCCGTCGTAGAACCATACCAGACGACGGTCTGCAGCGTGTGGCCATTGGCCACGGCATAGTCGTCGAGACGGCGGGAGAGCTCTTCGAGCATTGAGTCGCCGACGAAGAGAATGCGGACCGGACCAGCAAGGGGCTTCTTCGCCCGGGACTTCCCCGCCGACGGATTGTTGAGCCTTTGGCCATCTGAAGAAGCCGACGGACCGCCCGCAGGGGACGACGGATCTGTAGCGGAGGGGGCAGACGGCGAATCGTCGGCCAGCAAGGAGATCTTGCGCAGGCCGACGTCTGCATAGGTAAGTCTGAGCGGCACTACGGCGTAGAAGCCGAGTGCCGCCAGGACGATTGCAAAGATGATAAGTGTCTTGACCTGATCCCTCATAGGCTGATGTCAAGCTCGATGGGGCAGTGGTCCGAACCGAAGACCTCGGTGTGGATTTTCGCGTCCACCATCCGCTCCGCCAGTCGGTCGGAGAGGAGGAAGTAGTCGATGCGCCACCCGGCGTTCTTCTCGCGCGCATGAAAGCGGTACGACCACCAGGAGTAGGTCACCTGCGTGGGGTAGAGGCTGCGGAAGGAGTCGGTGAAGCCACTTTTGAGCAGCGTCGTCATCTTTTCGCGCTCCTCGTCGGTGAAGCCCGCGTTGCGGCGGTTGGTCTTCGGATTCTTGATATCGATCTCCTCGTGGGCCACATTGAGGTCGCCACAGACGATGACGGGCTTCTGGCTGTCCAGCCGGTGGAGATAGGCCTGAAAGTCGGTCTCCCACTGCATGCGGTAGGAGAGGCGGCGCAGCTGGTCCTGGGAGTTGGGCGTATAGACGCAGACCAGGAAAAAGTCGGCCATCTCCAGCGTGAGGACGCGCCCCTCGTGGTCGTGGACCTCGATACCTATGCCCTTGGTGACGCTCAGCGGCTCGTGGCGCGTGAAGACGGCCGTGCCGCTATATCCCTTCTTCTCCGCCGAGTTCCAGTAGGACTGATAGCCGGGGAAGGCCAGGTCGAGCTGGCCCTCCTGCATCTTCGTCTCCTGCAGGCAGAAGAAGTCGGCATCGAGCTGGGCAAAGGCCTCCTTGAAGCCCTTGCCGACACAGGCGCGCAGCCCGTTGACATTCCAAGAGATCAGTTTCATGGCGGACTACTGTCTGATCAAACGCGGCTCCAGGATCTCGTTGATGGCCTGGTTGTTGAAGACACCCTCAAGCGACACCGAACTGATGATGACGTTGAAGAGCATGCGGCGGATGAGGAAGGCGCCGTTGCTGGCAAACGAACTGTAGTTGGGCGCGAAGGTGAGCGTCATGTTGCGCTCCTGGCCGTCGTAGGTGACGGGGAACGTCATCTGGTAGTTCTTGCCGCGGGGCAGGAACCAGAACCAGTGCTCATACATGTTGGCGCGGTCGGCCGTGTAGCCAGCGGGCAGGTAGATACGCACGGTGGCCTCGATGTCGGGGATGACGGCCGTGCTGTCGAGGTGCTGGGCGTAGCTACGGTCGAGGCGGTTGGTGATGATCCTCAGCGGCAGGTTCTTGATCACCATGAGCGAGTCGTTGGACGTGACGGTGGCCGAGACCATGGCCGAGTCCTTGTAGCGGCTGATGTTGTCGTTGTACTTGAAGTAGGCCCAGCCTTTGTACACACCCTGCATGTCGCGCAACTGGGCGGCACGCTCCTCGGGCGTGAGGTAGGTTCTCGTACTATCCTTACCGGTGCCAGGGTTGGGAGTGGGCTTGAGGTCGTCGTCATCGCCACAGGAGGCCAGACCGACGAAGATCATGCAAACGGCCAGGAGGCTTAAGATTTTCTTCATTGTTGTTTTGCTTTAAGTTTTGAAATATAGAATGATGATTGCTTGCTATGCTATAATTTGCTATACTTGATTTTACCATAGAGATGTGCCAGCCATGATAGACACAATGGCCATCCGACTCGCTACGGCCATCAGATGCGCTTGGTCTCGCTGCGGAGCAGGTTCATAAACTCCTCGCGCGTCTTGGCCTGGTTGAAGGCTCCGCTGAAGGAGGAGGTGGTGGTGATGGAGTTTTGCTTCTCCACGCCACGCATCATCATGCACATGTGGCGCGCCTCGCAGACGACCATCGTGCCCAGCGGCTTGAGGGTCTCCTGGATGCACTCCTGCACCTGAAGCGTGAGTCGCTCCTGCACCTGGAGTCTGTGGCTGAAGATATCGACCACGCGTGCGATCTTGCTCAGGCCAGTAATATGGCCGTTGGGGATGTAGGCCACGTGCACCTTGCCGTAGAACGGCAGCATGTGGTGCTCGCACATGGAAAAGAAGTCGATGTCGCGGACGATGACCATCTGGTTGTATTTCTCCTCGAAGAGGGCGTCGGTGAGCACCTTGTGAGGGTCCTGCGTGTAGCCACGGGTGAGGATCTGCATAGCCTTGGCCACGCGCATGGGGGTCTTCTGCAGGCCCTCGCGGTCAGCATCCTCGCCGAGCAGGGTGAGGACGCTCTTGTAGTGTTCTGCGAGTTCGTCGAGTCCCTCGCGGAATTGTGTCTCTGGATTCATGAGAGAGAATGGTATATGATGTTCTTACTTTCTATAGGTTGGCAGGAAGCCGTGTCCTGCGCTTATTATTTTCGGATGATGTTGGCGCTCTTGTAGCCGGCCTTCTTGACCTTCCACAGTGCCTTCTGTGCATCCTTGTATTCTTCAAAATTGCCCACAAGGCACATCCACCGTGGGGAGTAGAAGTGGACATAGACGGGCTGGTCGGGCAGGGCGTCCTTCACCTTCTGTCCCGCCAGTTCGGCCTTGTTGCGGTCTTCCCGCGTGTTGCCGCCCGAATAGACGGCGATGCGGAAGCCCTTGCCTCTCCTGGGTGCCTTGCGACGGAGTACTTGCCGGGTCTCCGTGCCCACTTGTCGGCGTATGGGTCTGCGGACGAGCACCATGCGCTTGTAGTCGCGAGCCTCGCCCGTAGGTTCCTGGACCGTGATCTTGGGTTCTTTGGCAGCTGGCGGACGGTTGCTGGGCAGTTGCACCCTCGGGGCGTCGCCGCGCTGCTTGGAGCCGCTGGGTTGTGACGGCACCATCAGTTGCTGATTCTTCCGCCGAATCTTCTCTTGCTTTTGGCGCTCCTTCTCGGCCCTTTTGGCCGCGCGCCGCTCCTCGCGGCTCATGCGCTTGTCGTTCTGAGGGCTCTTCTTGCCGTTGACCACCGCGTCGATGGCCGAACTTTGGGTCACAGTGACCTTGCCCTGCGCATGGAGGCCCATGGCGGGGATCAGGAGGAGGATGAGGTAGAGGACGATTCTTGTCATGGCAGATGGCGTTAATGTGTCGTCAATAGAGGGGTGGGTAAAAGCGTGGGTCGGAGAGACCGCCAGGCCTCTCTGGCTCACGCTGGATGATGTTGATGGATTAGTCCTTCCAGGCGTCGATGATGCCCTTGAAGTCGGCAGCCTTCAGCGAGGCGCCACCGATGAGTCCGCCGTCGATGTCGGGCTTTGCGAAGAGCTCCTTGGCATTGCTGGGCTTGCAGCTGCCACCGTAGAGGATGGAGGTCTCGTCGGCCACGGCCTGGCCGTACTTCTCAGCGACGATGGAGCGGATGTAGGCCAGCATCTCCTCGGCCTCGTCGGACGTAGCGGTCTTGCCCGTGCCAATGGCCCAGATCGGCTCGTAAGCGATCACGATGTTCTTCCACTCCTCGGTAGTGAGGTTGAAGATGCTCTGCTCCAGCTCGGCCTTGACGACCTCGTTCTGCTTGTTCTGCTCGCGCTCTTCCAGCGTCTCGCCGCAGCAGAAGATCACCTTGAGGTTGTTCTTCAGGGCCAGGAGGGTCTTCTCCTTCAAGATCTCAGCCGTCTCGTGGTAGTACTGACGACGCTCAGAGTGGCCAAGGATGACGTAGTCGGCGCCCGTGCTCTTCACCATGGCGGCTGACACTTCGCCCGTGTAGGCACCCTTTTCCTTGTCGGCGCAGTTTTCTGCACCGAGGCCTACGATCTCCTTGTCGAGGACCGGAGCTACGCTGGCCAGGTGAATGAACGGTGTGCAGATGACGACATCGCAGTTGGGCTTGTCTGCCTTCAACAGATCGTTGATGTCTTTAGCCAACTGAACGCCCTCCTGGAGGGTCTCGTTCATTTTCCAGTTACCTGCTACAATTTTCTTTCTCATTTCTTTTTGTGTTTAAAAAATAAGTTAAATACTCTGTGATATCTCATGAAGGAAAGTGGGGCGCGCCTTGTGGCGAAGGCCGGTGGGGCTGGCCGCTACGGCTCTTGCTCCGCTTCCGATGGCATGATGTTTTGCTTTCTCCTCCGTCGGACCCACTTCGTCCACTGCCAGGTGCGGTCGGCCAGTGTCAGGACGAAGAGCGGCAGCACGAAGCACAGCACGATCAGCGTCACGCGCTGGGAGACCTCGTCGGGAGGCGTCTTGCCCAGGGCGCTTTTCTCCAAAGGTTTGGCGAGTTCCTCGGCGGTGGGCAGCCCGTTGTGGCTCCACTTGTTGATGACCACGCCGTGGCGCAGCAGCAGCAGCCCGGGGTTGCTCCGTATGACGGTCTTGAGCGTTGTCCCGTCGGTGATGTAGAACGGGTATTCGGCGCCAGTGATGTCGCGCCAGTGGGCCACGGCCTTGTCCTCGCTTGCCGTCAGGGCGATGAAGCCGTAGTGGTGGTCCTGGGCGTATTCGTAGATGCGGTCGATCTCGCCGAAATTGGTGGCGTCGGCCAGTTCGAGGTAGGGGGCCACGAGGACGAAAGTGTAGCCCTTGTCGGCCAGCACCTGCTCCGTGAGGTCATCGTCGGTTGCGGGATCGGTAATGGAGAAGTCGTGGATGGGGGGCTCGTAGCCCTTCTCCACCTCCACGGTCTTGCTGTCGATGAAGGTCCAGGTGGAGTCGGGGTAGTTGTCGAGCGTGAACTCCTTGCGCACGCCGCCCTTCTCCAGGATGAATGTTGTCTCAAACTTCGGCTGCTTGGCTCCTGCGGGGATCTCCATTCCCTTGCGGATGTCGGCTCCGATATGGTAGGGGCGGAAGTCGAAGGGCGGCAGATACCAAAGGCTCAGGGCCGAGGAGACGAGGATGAAGAGCAGCGTGTAGTTGATGACGATCCACTGGTTGGTCTTCGAGATGAAGCGTACCATGCAGAACGGTTTCCACGCCACAACCGCAGCCATGGCGAGCAGCAGGAGGTTCTTCAGCAGCGTCTCGCCGTTGGTGAGGTGGATGGCGTCGCCGAAGCATCCGCAGTCCTTGATGGGCTCCCAGCCCCAAAGCCACACCGTGATGGCGGTCATGATGGCCATGAAGGCTACGATCACGCGGCTCACCTTTCTCCTTCGGATGGCAAAGAGCAGGAAGACGCCGAGGCAGAACTCCACGGCGGAGAGCAGGACGCTCGTGGTGAGCGTGGCCCAGGAGGGGGCGTACTGCTCCAGGTGGAGCGCTTCGAGGTAGTCGCCGATCTTGTACTGGGTGCCCAGCGGGTCGATGGCCTTGACAAAGCCCGAGAAGATGAGAGCCAGGGAGAGCGGCAAGCGGCAGAGGTTGACGGCCATACGCCATCCCCAGCCGGCCTCCTCCCGCTTCACGGAGGGCTTGGCCTGCTGGTGGGCTGTCTTGTTGTCGTGCTTCTTCTCTTCCATACGGTCTGCTGTGTTGGCTTTCGCCAGTCTTAGGGCGATTTGCTCGCCCTTTGGATTATTGATTTCTCTTACTTGCTGCTTGGGCTATAATGCTTCCTTGCAGCTTTGGGTTATTATTCTCCCTTGCTTGCTGCTTGGTTCGCCTGCTCGTCGATGCGGATGATGCCGAAGAGGGCGTAGTTGATAATGTCCATATAGTTGCTGGCGATGCCTTCGCTCACCAGTGTCTCTCCGCAGTGGTCCTCGATCTCCTTGATGCGTTCTATCTTGGTGAGGATCAAGTCGGTGTAGCTGCTCACGCGCATGTCTCTCCACGCCTCGCCGTAGTCGTGGTTCTTGCGCTTCATCAGCGCGAAGGTCTCGGCGACGTGCTCGTCGTAGAGGGCCAGGGCCTCGTCGGGAGTGATGTCGATGCGGTCGGCGCAGGGCAGCGAGAGCTGGATGATGCCGACAAGGCCGTAGTTGACGAGTGCGATAAACTCGCCCCGCACGCCGTCGCCCACGTGGTTTTCTCCGGTGGTCTCAATGGTGCGGATGCGCTTGGCCTTGATAAACAGCTGGTCGGTGACGGTCTGGGGGCGCATGATGCGCCACGAAGCGCCATAGTCCTGGAGCTTGGGGGCGAACACTTGGCGGCAAACGGCCAATGCTTGCTCAAACTGGCTGTCGGTCCTTGAAGGCTTCTCGTTGCTTTCTGCTTGCATGATTTCTTCTATTTTGCCGCAAAATTACGCATTTTATCTGAATTGGCAAAATGCACACTACTAACACTTTGTAAAATCCCGTTTTATATCTTAATTCGGGACGCCTGCAAGAAGCGCTCGTGGGGAAAAAGGAACAAGGTGTGCCGAAAGCCCCGAGAAGCTTTGGACACACCCTGTGTGATAGTATGGTCGCCCTCAGCAGGGCGGGATAGGCGAACGATTAGTCGCAGTTGATGAGCTTGTGGTCGCTGCCGAGCACATCAATGATCTTGTGGGAGTACATCTCCGTCATGTACTTACGGGCCACCTTGCCATACTGGCGCGGGTCGAAGTAGTCGGGATGCTGGGCCAGGGTCTCACGCACACCGGCGGTGTAGGCCAGGCGGGAGTCGGAGTCGATGTTGATCTTGCAGACGGCGCTCTTGGAAGCCTCGCGGAGCTGCTCCTCGGGGATACCTACGGCGTTGGGCAGGTTGCCACCGTACTGGTCGATGATCTTCACATACTCCTCAGGCACTGAGGAAGATCCGTGGAGGACGATGGGGAAGCCTGGGAGCTTCTCCTCGATCTCGTGGAGAATGTCGAAGGCCAAGGGAGGAGGAACGAGACGACCGGTCTTCGGGTCGCGCGTGCACTGCTCGGGCTTGAACTTGTAAGCACCGTGGCTCGTACCGATGGAGATGGCGAGCGAGTCGCAACCGGTACGGGTAGAGAAGTCGATGACCTCCTCGGGGCGAGTGTAGTGGCTCTCCTCGGAGCTGACCTCGTCCTCGACGCCGGCGAGCACACCGAGCTCAGCCTCTACGGTCACATCAAACTGGTGGGCGTACTCCACGCACTTCTTCGTCAGCTCGATGTTTTCCTCGTATGGCAGCGATGAGCCGTCAATCATAACAGAAGAGAAGCCCAGGTCCACGCAGCCCTTCACCAACTCGAAGGAATCGCCGTGGTCGAGGTGCAGGACGATCTCGGGATGGTTGCAGCCCAGTGACTTGGCATACTCTACCGCACCCTCGGCCATGTAGCGGAGGAGGATCGGGTTGGCGTAAGCGCGGGCACCTTTGGAAACCTGAAGGATGACGGGCGACTTCGTCTCGGAAGCCGCGGTGATGATTGCCTGAAGCTGCTCAAGGTTGTTGAAGTTGAATGCGGGGATCGCATAGCCGCCCTTGACGGCTCTCTTGAACATCTCTCGTGTGTTGACGAGACCAAGCTCTTTGTAATTTACTGCCATGAGATTAATGATTTTATAATTATAATACGTTAATTTATTATGACACCGCAAAAGTACACTTTTATTTTATCATTACCAAATACCCGAGGGTAAATGTTGTTGTAAAATCGTTAAAAATGCTATTTGCTTAATCTGAGTCAAGTCTCGCCTCTTGTCATTTCGCACGGTGGAAAGCGAGAAAAGGTGAAAAAAGGTCGGCGGCAGAACGTGAATTCAACCGAAAGTTGTACCTTTGTGGCGAAAAGACAGAATAAAGATATTGTAAGATGAATATAGACAAAAAGGCAAATCAGGCGGAGTTTGAGGCGTTGTTGCGCTCAGTGAACCGCGACGGAATGGATTATGTGATTGAGGACTTGGAGAAGGATGGCTTCTTCGACGCGCCTGCTTCGGCGGGCCACCACCTCAATGTGCCAGGAGGACTGTGTGAGCACTCGCTCAACGTGTGCCGGGCTGCGCTGAAGGTGTGGGAGGCCATGTGCCAGCTCGACGAGAACCTGGGCAAAGAGGTGAAGAAAGAGAACGTCATCGTCGCCTCGCTGCTTCACGACGTCTGCAAGACCAACATCTACAAGCCCACCACGAAGCGCAAGAAGAACGCGCTGGGAGTCTGGGAGGACGTCCCAGGATGGAATGTGGTCTATAATAAGTTGCCGCTGGGCCATGGCGAGAAGTCGGTGATCATGCTGCTGCTCTCGGGCCTCGACTTGACGGACGAGGAGATGATGGCGATCCGTT
>ENA-UAPL01000191-UAPL01000191.1-human-gut-metagenome-genome-assembly--contig:-NODE-191-length-32790-cov-7.909088_pt1 | contig 32790 bp, 24 predicted proteins | sample MGYA00243480_ERZ654577 | MGnify/ENA primary metagenome ERZ654577 (study PRJEB26926, sample SAMN06164678) | human gut metagenome | biome: ENVO:00009003; feature: ENVO:2100002; material: ENVO:00002003...
CTGGGAACTCCTGCTCCATCTGAGCGATTGGCATTGGAGTACGAACACCGGCAACAACGTCCTCACCCTGTGCATTGATAAGGAACTCACCCATAAGCTTGTTCTCACCAGTTGCAGGATCACGTGTGAATGCAACACCTGTACCTGACTCGTTATTTAAGTTACCGAATACCATTGGCATTACGTTAACAGCTGTTCCCCATGAATAAGGGATATCGTTATCTCTTCTATAAACATTTGCACGTGGGTTGTCCCATGAACGGAATACAGCCTCGATAGCAAGCTTTAACTGCTCTACAGGATCTGAAGGGAAGTCTGATCCTAACTGATTCTTGTACTCAGCCTTGAACTGCTCTGCTAACTCTTTAAGGTCAGCTGCTGTAAGGTCTACGTCAAATTTAACACCTCTGTCCTCTTTCATCTTGTCGATGAGCTGCTCGAAGTATTTCTTTCCTACTTCCATAACAACGTCTGAGAACATCTGGATGAAACGTCTGTATGAATCATATACGAAACGCTCGAATGCTGGATCTGGGTTACCAGCGATCATAGCTGCAACAACATCATCATTAAGACCAAGGTTAAGGATTGTATCCATCATACCTGGCATTGAAGCTCTAGCACCTGAACGAACAGATACGAGAAGAGGATTCTTAAGGTCACCGAATTTCTTTCCGTTAACCTCTTCCATCCATTTTACACCTTCCATAGTCTGAGCCATAATCTCATCATTGATCTTACGTCCATCCTCGTAGTACTGTGTACAAGCCTCTGTAGTGATTGTGAAACCCTGTGGTACAGGAAGTCCAATCTCTGTCATCTCAGCGAGGTTAGCACCCTTACCACCGAGAAGATTACGCATGGTCATGTTACCCTCTTTGAAGGTATATACCCACTTGTTTGCCATTTTGCAATTCCTCCTAAACTTTATTTCTGGTATGGTAAAAAAACCATCCATATACTTGATTAATGTGTGCCCTTATACAAGCGCACACATTAATAATACCATAATTTCAGCAAATATCAACTAATTTTTATTATCTTTTCCCTTATGTTTCATACTATTTTTTTGAACACGGACAGACTTAACATTCTTTACTATGACAAATATCATAATTGCAAAAATTGCAACTATCCCAAGTGCACCAACAGCCAGCGGAACGACCATTCCACTCTCACTAATCATGGTGGCAAGCGGTACCTTCTCATCAGCTATATCATGCTTATTGTCGTTTGCCGCCTGCGGTACCTGCTCATCTGCTATATCAGTATTTGGCTGTGCCTGCGGTGCCTGGATGCCATCCTGCGGATCATTCTGTCCATCAGGAACTACAACATCGGCAGCACCGTTTGCTCCACCTGCGGCACCATTTGCTCCGGCTCCATTAGCTCCGCCTGCAACTCCGTTTGCTCCTGCTCCATTGGCTCCGCCTGCAACTCCGTTTGCTCCTGCAGCATTGGCTCCACCTGTTCCGCCTGCAGCTCCGTTTGCTCCTGCTCCATTATCGCCATCATTTCCATTATTGGCCATATTAGTGGCGGCACGATTATAAACAAAATTAAATATATTTTTTGACGCATCTGAAACCAGCTTACCTGATTGGTTGTAGCTGCTTGGGATATATCCATCAATATAAAGATATGCAATTACAGGTTCATCACCTACATTACCATAATATGTTTTGCTCTCTGCAAGTTTATTTCCGTTTGCATCAACATAATTAACGGTATATTCTGCTAACTCTCCCGGTATACCGTAAGCAACCACATAATCCTGATCGCCCGATACAAGGAAAGCAGACTGTGCAACTGTATTATTATCACGACCGCTTAGTCTTATGCCCTTAACATAGTATTTACTGTTTTCATTTAAAGAAACATTTCCCTGAGCATCACAACTGATAACATCACCATATTCCAATCCATTGACAACTACCTTATCACCTTTTGATTCGATTGAAATGGACGAACTGTTACCGGATGCTTTTCTAACCTGTATACCACCATTTATGCTGCCCTGTCCTCCTGCTGAAAACGAAACAGTGTAGGTATACGAAAATGCTTTGGCATTAGTCGACTGTGAAAAAATACTGACTACCATAATCAAAGCAGCAGCGAAATATTTAAGCAACTTTTTCATTTTTCCCAGCCCCCTTCCTGTTACTCACAAATGAAGCTATAAGTAGGGCAATACCTATAACAAAAACAACTATAGAAGCGATAGACCATACGTCTCCTGTCTTTACTCTGGATGTCTTAGTTGTAAATGTTGGATGGGTAGGCGCGTTTGGTGTTGAATTATCTTCAACCGCAAAGTTCATCATAAGCTTTGCAAGCGTATCCTGATATACATTACCCTGGCTCTCACCATCCAGACCAACAAAAAGCTTAACATTTCCGCTCTCACCCGGCTCTAAGGTTTTAAGATAAAAAAAGTTGTCAAGTGAGTTTGTTGCCTCTTTAAGACCTTCACCGGCCGTTGTCGGTTTTTCACCACCAACACTGGTACTGCTATATATTGTGTCCTCTTTTCCATCAGGACCAACAAATGTAAGAATATATGAATATCCTCCATTAGCAGCTACAGACTGTGCATCCTCAAGACTGCTAAGCACATCATTTGACATGTACCATTTTGTTGAAATGTCGCTATCATTTTTGATATTTACAGAAAATGTAACCTCATCTCCGGGCTGCATTTCCGAAACAGAGACTGCCAGTTTATTTGAATCAAAAGAGCTGACCATCTCTTTGCCGGTAAAACTACATGAACCGGCGGCTGTTGAATTTTCATCTGCATATACAGTGCTTATCGAACCAAGGATAAACAATATGCATGCAAATAATGCAATTTTCTTTTTCATATTATCCTCCTTTTATTGTAAAGATAAAGCACCATTATCAGAAATACCAACATCTACACCCCATGCACTCTTTATTGCTGACTGTGCATTATGAGTTTGGACAGCATCAACCGAAGCTTCAAGCACGAACTGCGCACCATCGTATTCATATGTTGTCGTAATTGTAGTATAGCCATCATCATCAGTTGTTGAGGTACTTCCAACAATTGTTGCAATGTCACTGTTAATGCTGATTTTATCAGCAAAATCAGGTGAAGTCTGTCCTTTCTTCAAAATATTTGAATAATAAAAGACATTTCTTTCTGAAGTTTTAGCACTTGTGTCCTCAATCCAGCCATCGTTTGTAAAATTAATCTCTATCTTTGACGGATCCAAATCACCGCGTTTTTCTCCAGACTCTTTGTCAACCCAATAGTGTCTCACTGTTACTCTGACATATTCATCAATTGAACCACTGTTTTTTACAGCAAGCTCTTCATTATATTTTTTGTCAAGAATGAGTTTCTCATCACCGGCATCCTTTAGCATGCTTCCAAGTAAAGTACCTGTTGCCTCACTCCAGGCATCATCCTTATGTTTATAATCACGCCAGCTGACATCTTTTCCGTTCTCGGTAAGTGTTACACCGATAGACTTTATATCAATCTGTGCAAGATAATTGTCACTCATATATGTCAGAGTTGCTTTAGTAGATCCAATAGTTGATGCTGCAAGCATAATAACTGAGGATGCTACAAGTATAAGTGGATATTTCTTCTTCATTACTTACCGCCCTCCTCATCATCATATTGAGCCTCGGCATCCCATTTCGCATCCGGAGCTACACAAGGATTTCCATTTTCATCATATGTAACAGGGGTACATTCCTGAACCACCACAACATTAAAATTGGTCTTTACTTTTTCACTAACCTTAATATAAGCGGTAATAGGCTCTGTCATTTCACCAACCGGTACAGCTTTACTGTAATACCAATATCCATCATCGGAAAGACTCCAATTATTACCGGATGCTGTAATTGTAAACTGACTTGCAGCTATTACTTTACATCTGACAAAACAATCCACTTTACCGGTATTCTCAATCTGAATGGTCTTTTTCCAATCCTTAAATTTTTCATTAACACGTGTCGTTGGTCCAATATCAATTGATACTCCACCCTTAGCAGAAGCATAGGTTGTAAAATATGCAAGTGTCGGTTTAACAGAAATACATCCAACAATTATTACCGACGCAAGGACTACACTCGCCAGAACACGATGCTTTTTATTAATTTTTTTACAAGACTCAAATATTTTTTTCATTAATTCTGCACCCATTCCCATCCGGTTCCGTCGTATTCAAAATGATTTACGACACCCGTACTATAAATAAGTTTGTTGTTATAATCGTTTGTAAAATCTGCATTTACTGTATCGCCGGCAACAATTGTTGTCTCAATATTATCTGATGATGTAACCTTGTAGCTTCCGGCGGCATAAACCTCCTTGACCACAACTCTAGAACCAGCCGGGATGTTGTCAATCACTACGCTCTTAAATCCAACACCATCGAATCTAATGGAAGCAATATCCGAAAATACCACATTTCCATCCTTATCATATGCTTCAATATCAAAAGCAAAAATCGGTTCACCAAGCTCTGTATTATAGGTTTTTAAAACCTTGTTAATCTGCAGACTTCCTGTCAGCTCCTTCTGCTCCGGCTTGAGCTCTATAGTGATATTATCGTATATCCATGAATCCGAACCTGATCCGGTCATTGCGAACTCATTATTTGGCGCCGAAACAAGATATGGTACAAATGAATATCCATATTGTGCTGAATTGACAGGCTTGGTATATACCAGATACAATCCTGTCTTTACTCCGGACACAGACCCCTTTCCGTTTTTCACTTCAATAGTTTTGTCGGCAGATAAACCTTCCTTATCGACAATCTCCGATGCACTCTTGGCCATTTTTTCATAATCATCAGCCGTTGTCTTACTATCTATAGACTCAACCATGCCTGACAGTGCTTTATAATCATCTGTCACAGCATAGGTACCGTTTTCGTCTACCTCTGCCACCCTGTAAAGATCAACGGGAAAATCCACAGTATCCAAATCATTCCAGGTATCAGGAATATCAACTGTTATAGAACAATCTTTATCTGTTTCAATATGTGTCCTTGCAAATATACTGCCACAAGGCAATGAAACAAATACCATTGCTGCTATCATTATGCTGGCAATCCTCTTAATGTTATTGTGCATTTTTCCTCCTTCCTGATTCTATCTGAATCTATACAATATTGTCTTACTAAGAATTTTACATATTATTATATACAAAACCAAAAACACAACGCCAAGTATAATTGCCTCGTGTAATGGCTGTATCTGCTTTGCATCCTCTACAACAAGTCCCTGCGCATCATTAGCAATCCTGTGGCCTCTGATAAGCAGTCTGTGTGAATTGACCCCATACGGTGTACATGTGATAAGTGTACAATAATCCTGACCTTCTTCAATCTTTAAATCATTAAGCTCATCAGGAAGAACTATTCTAATCTGATCAACTTCATAGGTCAATGTTTCACCAAGTATATATAATTTGAATGTATCTCCCTCTGCCATCTGATCAATATCAGTAAACAGCTTTGAGGAGGTGAGTCCACGATGACCTGAAATGGCACAATGTGTACTTGGTCCTCCCACCGGGAGAGATGATCCCTCAATGTGTCCTACTCCAATCTGGAGTATCGTATTGTCTGTACCATGATAAATAGGCAATGAAACCTTTATAGATGGAATCTCTACATATCCCATCACTCCGGTACCGGATACATCAAGAAGACTTTCATACTCTGCTTTATCCTGATCTGACATCTCATAACGATCCTGCTTACTTAAAAGCTTCTCATTATATGCCTGTGCAGCTTTTCGCATCTCATCAAGTTTTTGCTCATCCGTGTTGTCTACAGCATCAACGTAGCTGGCAATGGCTCTGGACTGATGAAATGAATTCCAATAATCACTTACTGTCGGATATAGCAGTAAGGACAACCCTGCGATAAACACTACGCCAAAAAGAATAGTAGATAAACGTCTTTTCATAGTGCTCTCCTTACTGTTACATAAACTCTAAATAAAATCTATTATAGCTGCCACAGATTTATAACCTGTGGCAGCATAATATTTAAAACTAAATAGTGCCGGTCAGATATTAATTATCTAACACGCTTCTTTGTTACAAGAACAATTCCACCACCGAGAACTAAGATAGCACCAATTACGTAGATTGCTACACGTCCGGCACCACCAGTTGAAGGAAGAACTGAACCCTTGTTGTTTACTACATCTGTAGATAACTCGCCCTTTTCAAGCATAACACCTAAATTAATAATTGAACCAGATGCTACATCTCCTGTAAGTGCTGTAAGCTTTGGATCATCACTATTCTCATCATGCTTTGCAGAAATAGTAAATGTCTGATCCTCGATTGAGTTGTATCCGTCAGGTGTCTTTGTCTCGCGTAATACGTATGTACCATCATCTAAGCCTGTGAATTCGAATACTGTTCCCTCTGCATTAGTAGAAAGAATCTTCTTAACCTCTACAAGCTCCTCTTTTCCGTTAACCTTCTTGAAAAGTGAGAACTCTGCACCTGTAAGTGGCTTATTCTCTTTATCAACCTTGTTTACAGTTAACTTGTAAGTAAATACGATAACCTTATCTTCAGGAGTCTTACCTCTGTCTCCCTCACCACCATTGTTAGGGTTGTTAGAGAAATCAAGATAAACTGTATTTGGGTTTCCGGCTGCGCCGATTACTGCATTCTCGTTAAGCTTTGCTGTATACTCAACAACAATCTTATCTGAGTTTTTAGCACCAAATGCTAAGATATTGTCACATGTAAATGTAAGTGTCTTAGCTGTTGCATCATAGCTAGGTGTAAAGTAAGATGTAACATCCTTGTCACCTAATTTAATTACTGCATCATTGTTATAGTCAAGTCCTTTTGAAAGAGTATCATTAAACTTGAGAGAATATGTCTTGTAGCTTTCAATGTTGTTTGCTAATGTAGCTGTGAGCTGGAATGGAACATCATCTCCGATATCGTAATCGGCTGAATCCTGCCAACCAGTTGTATCACCAGTTGTATCATTTGTATCCTTAACTTTCTTCTCTACAGAAGGAACATCTGCCTTTACATTTGCTTCTACATCATCTGTAACATGAAGGATGAACTCTGTGTAAGATTCCTGACCCTGTAAAGAATCATCCTTATCTTTGATAAGGTAGTAACCTGGCTTAAGGTTGCTGATTACATTCTTTGCATCCGGATCTGTTACTGTAACTGAACCTGATGCTGATGCTAAGTTTGCACCGATAATCTGAGCCTGCGCTTTAAGCTCTTTAGAATTGTTACCCATATCAGCAAGCTTCTTAGCATATCCTGCAGCATCACCGCCGAGAGCGGTCTGTCCTTCTGCTTTAATGCCCTCTCCCCACTTTATGTTAGAAAGAGTTGCTTTATCTGCTGATAAATCACCAGATAAAATCTGATAAGCCTCATAAGTGTGTCCTTTGACAGCCTTATTAAGTGTGAGACTGAATGTGTTTTGGTCTGCGTTTGGTGCTGCAAATACAGTTACACTCATTGCAAGTGTAAGTATCATAGCAAGCACTAAAGCAATGCTTCGTTTGATTGTTTTCATTTTGCATTCTCCTTTTTTATAATGTTTTTTGTTTTTTATAGAAAAGTGTTATTGTAGCTATTGCCATAAGTACAACTCCACTTAACATATACAACCATCTGTTACCGCTTCCACCTGTTTCAGGAAGCTCATACTCATTGAGCTTATTTGTAATCTCAATAGTACCTGAATCAACAGCCATATCCTTTCCCGGTGCCACATTGGCATCAGTTCTATTAATCTCAGTTCCGTTTGTATCCTTAAATACATAGGAAACATCATAACCAGATAAGCTGTTATTTTTGTCTATTCCAACCTCTGTAACATAATACTTATAGGTTTCGTTGGTTATATGACCTATATCATCTGTCTTTGTCTTAGGAAGATCTTTAAATTTATAAGACCAGTTTCCATCTTTATCCGGTGTCACTTCTACGGCATCACCGTATTTAACATCTTTTCCTGACGAATCCACCTGATGTAACTGTAAATAAATCCTTCCATCCGTCTTATTTATAGGTTTGTTCTTGGAATCAACCCACTTTTTATCAACAGAAATTTCTGTTGTTGGAATAGCCTCATCACCGATATATACTATATCATAATTGTTTGCCAGACAGGTTCCCGTTAAGCTGTTATTTGGAGCTGTCACAGGATATTTAGCTGTATCCGGCGAACTAAAGTAGAAATAAGTCTTTGCCGGTTCTTCCGGAAGAACATAGCCACTAGGCGCCTTTGTCTCAACAACATAATACTGTGTGTTATATGTCATTGATTTATCAAAATCAATGACTATCTTGCCGGTTTTATCGGTAACATATTTTTTAACATGGACATATCCATCTGATGTTTTCGTAGAATCTGTACTGTTTGGATCATATTTGTAAACATCAAACTCTGCGTTCGGCAATAACTTTCCGTTATTTCCCTCTTCTGTCTTATAAAGAATAAACGAATCATTCTTATATACATAAAACGAAGAATACGATTTAGTGTACTTTAATTCAGTGTGAATCTCTGTTTTACTATTATCAACGCCTTCCAGTGAAACGGCATTAGATACATCAAATTTAGGTTTTGAATCACCCCACTCCTGTATCAAATCAGCCTTTACACTATAAGTGTATGTCAACATTATAGGCTTTCCATCAGGGACAGTAGCATTTATTGTTTTGCTTGAATACTGATAATCCTGCGATGCTTCTTGTGAATCATATGTCCATTTGCAATCAGATATCACCTCACCAGGTTTGTATGTTCCATCATCCTGTTTGATAGCCTCTCTGAACTTAACTGTACCAGGCATCAAATCTACCTGCCACCTTGCCGAAGAATCATCATAGGTTACTTTTTTGTACGACAAAACATCTTTTAAATTTAATGTCTTATCAGCACCCAGATATGTCTTGCCCTCCGGGTTTATAAGAACAGTATAATTCAGCTTATGTTGATCATTATCCCAGCTTCCGTTTTTGCTTATAACTTTATCTCCTGAATCCGGAATATTTTCACTATCCTGCTTTGGTTTGGATATTATCTGTGTCTGGCTTGATTCACCAATCTTATCATTACTGTCCGATTTAGCTGATGCTTTGTTCTTGTACACAAGCTCCTTTCCTGCCTCCAGGGTTTCAGCACTATCAGCCTTACATTTATAAACAAGGAAAATTGGAGACCCCTCATTCCAACCAGCCACCTTTGCATCTTTTGGCTTTTCTACAGTTGTAGTTATTATCTCACGACCATTGCTTGTTTCTTTTTTACATGAAGTATTAATTCCCGCAGTAAAGTGAGTTTTGTTGTTTGAATTATCTACCGTGTAGCTCTTGCCATCCAATGTAGGGTATGTAAAACCCTGGTCTGGATTATTATATTGTAACTGTACAGTAACATTTTGTACGCTGATGCCCTCAGGCATATTATCAGTGATTGTATATTTGGTTGCTTTTTTATCCATTGTAACCTTTACAATCCATGTGAGCGTTCCGTCATATCCGACATCAGTAGTCTTGACATATGTATTTGCTGTATTATTGTTTCCATCAGTCTTAACAATTGATGATTTAATATCTTTTTTTGTTTTGAAAGATGCATATGCATTAACATCCCAGAAGTTTGCGTTGTTCTTAAATTCAATCTCTCCACCTGCCGAGTAGTCTGCATACGACTTATAATTCAAAGTTACCTTAAATCCATCTTTACTATTATTTGAAGGAACATACTTGTCTTTAAACTCAAACGAAAATCTTGTAAACTTAAGACCTGTGTTGCTATCCAAAGAGTAGAAATCATACTCCTGATCGCCGGATTTTACTTTAAAATTATATATCTTATCGCCAAAAATAGTTTTTGCCTGATCAAATACATCTTTAACCTGCTGATAAGTCATATAATGAGCCATCTTGTCTGAAGTAGTGTTTGTCAGTTCATCAACAAACTTTGCACCTGCATCCGCTCCGGTTGGAGGAATGGTAAATGTTGATTCCCAACTAAGCTCATACCTGTTTTTCTTAGGTTCTTCTTTATTAGCAGTCACTTTCTTTGTAACTTTTATATCTCCATGAGTTCCCGGGACATTTACTCCGGCCCATTTGTTAAACGATATCTCTTTGTTCTTAAAAACGACCTGATTATTAACAGTCTGGTCATAGCTTTGTGGTGTGACAGGTGTTTCATATGTAATAACATATGTACTGTCATTTTTATTATTATTTATAGCCACAAAACTAATACTGCTAATCTTGCCGTCTTTGTCATATTGGATTTGAGCACCTTTCCAATAGATATCCTGTTCAGAGCTCATTCTAAAATTCTTTGCATCCTTAAGGCAATTATCTGTCAGTACGGCTCCAACAATATCATTTCTTTCTTTATTAACAGTGATTGTCCACTTGACAGTCTGACTGTTTGGATCGTATGTACCTGTTTTATCAAGATCATCTCTCTTGTATTTAATAATACTGCTTGATGTATCAATAACCTTTTCATTAGATTTCTTATTTATTGATTCACCGGTAACCTTGTTAGATGCTTGTGATTCGTTTCCGCTATCACAAAGAGATGTATCATAATAATACTTGTATTTTATCTGGCAGCTTTCACCCTTATTAAGCTTAGGCAGTGTTGCTGTAAGATTATAATTATGATTATTATTGTCATTATTCTGAGAAGCCGTAACATTAGCAGTATATTCACCGCCAACCTGCTGTCCGTTCTTAGTTATTGTGTAAGTAAACTTTGATGTATCGACAGACATTTTACCGGCCTGCAACACATCATTTAAAGTAATAACATCCGGTGTACCTTTTTCAGATGAAACATCAACAACATACTCAGCATATTTGCCATTGTCATCTTTCTTAAGCGTATTATCTGTTGTATTTGACTTTTTAACGGTAATATCATAATTAGCGCTGTGGTTCTTATCCCAATGGATATATTCCTTGCTTATATCTAATGTAGCATCTCCACCTATCTTAACAACAACATCACCATTGTCCTTAACTTCACTATAGCCGCTTGCGCCAAATGTCGCACCACCTTTAATTTCAGTAGTGTTGCTCTGTATATAATTATCAGCAAATTTAATCAATGCAGAAAATGTGCCATCATTATTTTTTACAAAGCGATAATTACAAAGCTTATTTCCACTTTCGTCTGTATATGTATGCCAGCCATCACAAACCGCATCAGGAATAGATATATCCTGTCCATAAGTCATATAATAATTCTTAATTATATTTCCGCTTTCATCCTTGAACTCACCCTCGCCTATGGCGAAAGACATATCAACCTTATAATTAAATGTCTTTCCATCCCATTCCACTTCAGGCTGATTACCTTCAAGCTTCACCACCGGAGGATTTTTAAGCTTCCCCAAGTTTTTATATGTTTCCTTCTGTCCATCCACCTCGAACTCGTACTTGTTCTGATCTTCTGCAGATGCAGGTTGTATAAGTCTGTACATAGTAATGCTCAGCACTATGACTGCCATAGAAACAACGAATGTAGCAAGCTGTCTACGTCTTTTTACTCTTTTCAGTCTCTCTTTGCCGAGACGTTCCATATCCTTATCCATTCTGCATCCTCCTTTCCTCAAATAATTATATTTGTTATATTATGTGATTTTTCTTTCTTTTGATAACAGTATATCATTTTTCGGTCACACAACGGTCACACGGGAATATTTTCTTCCTTTTTACTAATAGACGCACTCTGTATTTATGTATATTTTAGTCAATTTTACCAATTTTTGTAAGTGGCCATAGCCCAAAGCTCACTTTTCCAACCACCTGTTCCTCTGAAACACAGCCTATTGCCGTGTTTCTTGAGTCAAGAGACACACTTCTGTTATCTCCCATTACGAAAATTTTCGACTCCGGAACTTGATAAGGCAAATCAATGTTGCAGTCACCCAGTGACTTTTCTTTCAAATACGGTTCGTCTAGTGCAATGTCATTTACATACACTGTTCCGTCATCGGAGATATTCACCCAGTCACCCGGCATTGCTATTACTCTCTTAACCAGAATTTTATTATTCAAATAAAACGCTATGACATCGCCTGTTTTAAAAGCGTTTCCCTTTGATGCCATAAGTATCTGTCCCTCTTCAAGAGTGGGTGACATCGAGGTTCCCGTCACCTGAAGAATCGGAAGCCACAGATTTGCAACAAGAACCGCTATTGCAGCGACAACTAAAAGAGTTCCTACTGTATTAAACAGAGTTCCCGCAAATTTGCTGTTGTACTTCACCCTGCGAAGCTCCTGCCTTAATGCTTTGATTCCAAGTTCTTCGCTATATCTGTCATAGTCATCTGTCATTATGCTTCGATAACTGTATTTTTCATTTTCATCATTGTGTGTTTTATCATTATATATTTTATCATCAGATTCTGAATCCGTTTTATCGTCCGCATCATCATTTTTCAGTATTTCAAAATCTGCTTTTGCATTCTTTTCACGCTCAAAAGATTCTGCTTTTTCAACAATTTTTTTTTCTAAATCAGTATATTCATCATTGTTAATATTATGTAGTTTATCAGAAACTTCTGTTGACTCATCAAATTTTACAACATCTTTCTGTTCATATGTATCTGCATATTCATTGGCAGATTTCTGTCCGGCTGCTTCTATCGGATCAACTGTTTCCGTTGGATCAACTACATCAACAGAATCAATCGTTTCCGCTGGATTAGCCGTATCAACAGAATCAGCCATTTCCGTTGTATTATCTGCATTAGTCAAATTAACCTTAGTCGCCGAATCAGATGGGGACATCATCTGGCTCAACAGCATATCAAGCCGGTCTTCGTTGGTCATCGGCTTTGGCTCTGCTTCGTCCAGCTCTGTATCTTTTCCTAAATCTATAATATCAATATCGTTTTTCTTTCCCAAAAATATAGAATCATCTATATCGTTTATGTTTGTAACACTGCTTATATCCTCTACCGGAATATTATCAGCAATTGCTTTCTTATTATATTCAATATCCGACTCGGAATTTGTCGAATTAATGTAGTTAACCGATTTATTCTGATGTCTTTTTTTCTTATATTCAATATATTTTACTGCTACGCGTGCAAGCGAATATATAACTTTTTTATATATTTTCTCAACCATTTTTATATCCATTTCATAACGTTATTCTATTTAAATCCCACAAAATTACTTTTTAGTAAGATTTTTAGAAGCCATAGATATTATGGCTGCAAATTTTTGAATCTCGCCAGTTGCTGATGTCAGCTTTTCTATTGCATCATTTATATCACCGGATTTTGCAACTTCACGCTCCAATGTTGCGATATGTTTTTTAGACTCATCCAGCTCTTTTCTCAAATGTTCAACCTCTTTACTTCTATCTAAAAGCATTTCCAGTAGTTCACTTCTGCTTAATTTTTTTAATTCTTTTGCTTCCATACTTTCACCGCCAACTCTCCCAAAATGCAGACAACCAAAGTGTATAAAATATACCTTCGGTTGTCTTAAATTAACTATATTATAGCGAATTGTCTATACAATTTCAATAGGCAATCGCAATTTTTGTGTGACTTTATTACTATTTTTATTTTTAATTCTAAAATTCAAATTTCTTTGCAAAATATGCATCAAGCTCATCAATTGCAATACGTTCCTGCTCCATTGTGTCACGGTCACGTACTGTCACGCAATGGTCTTCCTCTGAGTCGAAATCATATGTCACGCAGAATGGTGTTCCGATTTCATCCTGACGACGATATCTCTTTCCGATTGTTCCTCTGTCATCATACTCACAGTTGTATGTCTTTGAAAGCTGTGCAAATACCTTTTCAGCACTCTCATTGAGCTTCTTTGACAGTGGAAGCACTCCAATCTTTACAGGTGCAAGTGCTGGATGGAAATGGAATACTGTTCTGACATCCGGCTTCTCCGGTGTACCGATATCCTCCTCATCATAAGCTGCACAAAGGAAAGCGAGTACTACACGGTCAGCACCAAGTGACGGCTCGATAACGTATGGCAGATATTTCTCATTCTTCTGGTCATCGAAGTATGTAAGATCCTGTCCTGAAACTTCCTGATGACGTCCGAGGTCATAATCTGTACGATCAGCAATGCCCCAAAGCTCGCCCCATCCGAATGGGAATAAGAACTCGATATCTGTAGTTCCCTTTGAATAGAAGGCTAACTCAGCAGGATCATGATCACGCAGTCTCATCTCATCCTCCTTGATTCCAAGGGAAATGAGCCAGTCACGGCAGAAGCCTCTCCAGTACTTAAACCACTCAAGATCTGTTCCAGGCTCGCAGAAGAACTCAAGCTCCATCTGCTCGAACTCACGTGTTCTGAAGGTGAAGTTACCAGGTGTAATCTCGTTACGGAATGACTTACCAACCTGTCCGATACCGAATGGAATCTTTTTACGTGATGTACGCTGTACATTTTTAAAGTTTACAAAGATACCCTGTGCTGTCTCAGGACGAAGATATACTGTATTCTTAGCATCCTCTGTAACACCCTGGAAGGTCTTGAACATGAGGTTGAACTGTCTGATATCTGTAAAATTGTGCTTGCCGCATGATGGACATGGAACATTGTGCTCCTTGATGAAATCTACCATCTGCTCGTTTGTCCAGCCATCAACTGATGTCTCAAGCTCAATACCATTGTCCTGCGCAAAATCCTCGATGATTTTGTCGGCTCTGAATCGCTCGTGGCACTCCTTACAATCCATAAGCGGATCTGAGAAGCCGCCGAGATGTCCTGATGCAACCCATGTCTGAGGATTCATGAGGATGGCGCAGTCCACACCTACGTTATAAGGATTCTCCTGGATAAATTTCTTCCACCATGCTCTTTTTACGTTGTTTTTAAGCTCTACGCCCAGGTTTCCATAATCCCATGTATTTGCAAGACCTCCGTAAATTTCTGAGCCCGGATATACAAATCCTCTTGCTTTTGCTACCTGTACGATTTTGTCCATGGTCTTTTCCATAATTCTTGTTTCCTCTCTATCTTACTTATGATTTATTTGTATTCGTAACTGTTCAGTACCTTCACAGCTGTAAGCTGCAGGCGCATTAGAATCAGCTGTACTGAATAGTTACTTGTATTCTTAATTATAATTAAATAACAATTCACGCCTTAATCTACTTATATATAACATATGTGATATATGACACCGGCGCTGAATTGTCCTCCTCACTGTCAAAGTCAAATGTGACCTCGTTGTCTTGCTTGACCGAGTTTAATATATCATCATCACTGACACTACCATCCGCTCCGTTTTCCGTTCCTTCCGTCGCATCGGCTTTTACTGCTTCCGTGTTCTCTGTGACACTCTCTGTCCCTGTGGTTTGTGATGCAAGCAGGCTGTACTTGTCACCAATCGCAACTGTTTTGTCATCTACAAGCTTTACTTTGTCGACAGATGCATATAATATTTTCCCTTTCACGTGCAAATTTGAGCTGCCTTCGTAAACAACGACCTTGTATCCGGTTTCATCCAGAAACTCAGATGATTCACATTTCTTTGCCTTGCCATCATCTATCGCTGCGAAATCGGTCTTGAAATCATATCCGGCTGCCAGAGCCTCCGCAATCGTCCCTGAAAAAAGCTTTGTCCCATTGAAATCAGTGTATTCATCGGTTGATGCATAGCTCATGGTAAGAGATGCCTTCTTTTTCTCGACAGTCAGCTTTTTGAGCTTGACCGAACCATCATTCTTCTTATTGTAGTCGTCTATTGACTTGTCCACATAGCTTTGTAAGTCATCCTGCTTGTATGCAGCTGTATCAAAGTCCTCGACATCTGTAGATACCACACTGCCGTTTTTTGCAACAAACACCGTGCTGTCCTTGGTATAATAATCTGTACCGCACCCGGCAAGCAAACCGCATGTCGCAATAACAGGCAACAGCATTGATAGCTTTTTATTCATAGCTGCCTCCTAAAATATAATCTATGATATTATACCCTTTTGTATATATGATTTCAAGTATCATATTTTAAAGGGCAACGACATGCATAGTATCTATTAATTATTTCATGATTTAATTTCATGATTTAATTTCATGCTTTATTTTATCACAGAAAAGCTGCTGATTTAAAATCATGATGCACATAGATTGAAAGATATTCCTTCATTATGCTTCTCAGCTCATCAAGCACATCGTCTGACACTGCAAATGTGTACAGCTTCGTGATATCAGCCGAAACAATATACTGCATGGTATAAAGTGTATCGCTTAGTATATGCCTGCCCTGCACCTGCGTGCCACAGTTGTCACAAAACACCCCTCCGCGTCTTGCCGAAAAGACATTAAGTCCTTTACTTGAATGACAGTGTATACACGAAAACAGCGATGGACCCTCGCCATTTATCGTAATAGCCTTAAGCTCAAAAACAGCCCTGACCAGCTCATTTTTATATGCCGGTGATTCAAGAGCCCGGAGTGATTGATAAAGGAGCTTTAACATATCCTTCTCGTCATTGTTCTCCTGACAAAAATATCCGCAGAACTCCAGAAAGTAAAACCCGGTGTATACAGCTTCCAAATCCTGTGTCAGCTCCCTGAAATAGTTGCTGATTGTGACCTTTGAAAGAGAATATGCGCTTTTACCCTCAAACAGCTCAAACTCACCGAACGAAAATGGATTGCTTCCTGCCATAAGCTGGCTGTTTGGACGTCTTGCGCCCCTTGCAAAGGCTGTGATTTTCCCTCGTTCCTTTGTGAGAATCGTTATTCTTTTGTCAAAATCCCCTACCGGCATGGCTGAAAGCACCATACCGGTCAACACTACACTCTGTGACATCTTAATCTTACTTTCAAAATACTATTCTTCCTCTTTGTATCCAAAGTTCTTGATGAGGAAGTCGCTGTCTCTCCAATCCTTCTTTACCTTGACCCATAGCTTCAGATTCACCTTACAGTCAAGCAGTCTTTCCATCTCATAGCGCGCATTGGTGCCGATTTTTTTGAGCATACTGCCCTGCTTTCCTATAATGATTCCCTTATGGGAGTCTCGCTCGCAGACAATTGTGGCATCCATATCTATAATAGAACCACTCTTTGTCTTTCTTGTCTTCATGCGGTCAATTCCTACTGCAATGCCATGCGGCACCTCGTCATTTAAAGCATGGAGCGCTTTTTCCCTGATAATCTCAGCACAGATTGCACGCTCAGGCTGATCTGTGATGGTGTCCTCATCATAGAACTGTGGGCCATAAGGCAAATACTTAAATATAGAATTAATAACATCATCCGTATTCTGCCCTCTTAAGGCTGACGTAGGAATAATCTCTGCAAAGTCGAATACCTTGCGGTAGGTGTCTATATACTCAAGCACCTTTTCCTTTTCCACTGTATCTACCTTGTTGATAATCAATATAACAGGTGTATTAACCTTTTTAAGCTGCTCTATGATATGCTGCTCTCCCGCCCCGATAAAGTTGGTCGGTTCCACAAGCCACAGCACAACATCCACCTCATTCAATGTCTTTTCCGCCACATTGACCATATACTCGCCCAGCTTATTTTTGGCCTTGTGTATGCCCGGAGTATCAAGGAACACTATCTGTCCCTTTTCCATATCCGTGTATACTGTCTGGATGCGGTTTCTTGTGGTCTGAGGCTTGTTTGATGTGATGGCAATTTTCTGACCGATAAGCCTGTTCATCAGTGTTGACTTGCCCACGTTTGGTCTACCGATTATTGTAACAAAACCCGATTTGAAATTCTGTATCATTTTTCCTCCTATGTGAATCTGTATTTATAAGGATATGAGGGTCAAAAGGTATTTTGCCCCTCATTTATGATTAATCAGATTACTACATGCTACGCATTCCCGTAATCTGACTCCACCTCGAAATCCGCTAATTTGCTGCATTTGGGCAGCAAATTGCTACTTTCTCGGTGTAGTGCGGGTCACTAAGGTATACATCGAATTGCATGCAAGCATGCATCGATGATACCTTGTGACCCTTTAATCATATAAGCTTTTCAACATTCTCAAAGAGCCCTGCCGACTCTTTAATCATATTTTCATTGCCGATGACACATATACTGTCCTTCTTAAGTACTGCCTCTACAAGGTCTGCAAGCCTTCTGATATCCTCTGGCTGTGCATTTAGTATCTCATTTCTCTCCTTTTGAATCTGCTCGTAGGTAATACCCTCGAGATATGCCGACAGTGATCTGCTTCCCTTTGCTTCCGGATTCATAGGCGTATCAAGAGCACTGAAGGTACCGATAATATACTTGGTCATATCCCTCTCATCAGGTGAAAAGTTCTTTATATACTCAGGTATTCTGTCATAGACATCAAGTGTGTCTGAAAGGTTAGGGTCTCGATATGAGACAAAGTAGCTCTCTCCGCTTCTAAGGAAGGTATTCATGCAGCCGTAAGCACCGCCCTTTACCCTGACATTTATCCAGAGATAATCATAGCTTAAGATGATACGCAGCAGTCTCAGTGCTCCGGTGTATTCATAGCCCTCACAGATGAAATCACCGGTCTTTGCCACATACTGTATCTGTGATGCATCGATAAATGCTTCCTTTGCTGTGTTAAAATGAACCTCAGCCTGATTGCCTACAGCACTCATTTTATTAAATCCAGCTATAACTTTTTCCAACGAAGGCTTTGCATTACCGTATGCCTCGTTATTTCCGGTAAAGCTGATAAGCATTCTGTTTCTTGCAAACAGCTTTTTGGCTATTGCAGCAAGCTTATCTGACACACTCTTTGGTGACTCGGAAAGTTCCTTTTCTATGCAGCATATAGAGCGGTAAAAAGCAACTCCCTTTAGCTCGTCCTGATAAAGTGCGTAGCGCGAGAAGCTCGACATACTTCGCATAGCTGCAACCAGATGACCGGAACTGCTAAGGTTAGCCTGAAGCCTTGCCTTAATCTGCGCTACAAGCTCACCCAGTCTCTTTGTATCTGTAAAATCCGATGAAAGAAGCATCTGCTCCATAAGCTCAAGTGCCTTGTCAAGATTTTTCTCCAATACCTTAAGCTTCACCTCAAACTTAAACACAAAATTATTTCTATCCTTAATATCCGGGTGACTTGCAGTACCTGTGCTGATTCCGCCGGTATAAATGTTGGTAGCATTGGCTAAATCGGTATAGCTGTACTTTTCGGTGCTCACCAGCCCGAGTGCGTTTGTGAAGAAGCCAAGATAGCCAAGCTCACTCTGGGCAAAATCACCTGCATCAAATAAAAATGATATATAATCAATGCCGTTTGACTCTATGTCATGACGCACAACCTTTACATCCAAAAGTTCATCCTCAATGTTTGAAAAAGGCATAGCATTCTTTTTCATATCTGCTCTTGTAAGCATCGGAAGCTTGCGCAGATCCTCGTCTGACGAAGGCTCCTCCTGGTATTTCTTTAAATGCTCTGTATCCTCAATCAGCTTTTTAATCTCTTCATCTGAAAGAGATGCCTTGTAATCGGAAAGCTCCTTTGCCAAAGCCTCCTCCCTCTCATTGCCAAGTCCACGCTTCGGCTTTACTGTGACAGATGAACCATGGGTATTGTCAAGCAGATACTCCTGTATAAGCTTTTCAAAATAATCCGTATCTACAGCCTTTCGAAGCTTTGCAAAGGTACCAAGACACTCCAGATGTATAAAAGGCTTCATATCATCAAACAGCCAGCTGTCTAAACAGTTTAATCCAAAAAGAAGACCCTTAGGAAACTGTCCGAAGTCAGCCTCCCTGAATTTGAACTCGCTGCTATTGATTCCCGCAAGGAGTGCTTCTTTATTAATTCCTGTTTTAACAACTTCTTTAAGAGTGTTTTCTATAATGCTTTCAAACTCATCTGCCTGAGATGCATTGGCATTTTTTGCCACAAACGAGAATACCGGCTGCAGAATGCCCGCATCATATGAGCCATACACATCATCACCGATTCCCGCATCTATCAATGCCTGCTTCACCGGTGCTCCCGGTGAGCTGACAAGTGCATAGTCAAGCACATCAAATGCCTGATAGAGCATCTCATCAAGCGTATCCCCTACCACACGGTTATAAGATAGATAAGTCTTATTCTCCTGTGAATCATCCATGGTAATTGAATACTGCGCCTCAACATTCTTTATTTCATCAAATGCAGGCTGTTTATTAATTTCTGAATTAACTTTTTTATAATCATACAGGCTCAGATATTCCTTATCCAGCCACTCAAGTCTCTCGACAACATCCATATCACCATACAGATAAATGTATGAATTGGATGGATGATAATACTTGTGATAGAAGTCCAGATATGCTTCATACGTAAGCTTAGGAATATACTCCGGATTGCCGCCTGAATCCTTGCTGTAGGTATTGTCCGGAAACAATGAGCGATAAATCTGGCTTGAAAGCACCTCGTCAGGCGATGAGTATGCTCCCTTCATCTCATTGTACACCACTCCGTTTATCTTAAGCTCGTCATCCTTGCCTGTAAGCTCGTAGTGCCAGCCCTCCTGCTTGAAAATCTCCTCGTACTTTGTGATATTCGGATTAAACACTGCATCCAGATACACATCCATGAGATTCTTAAAATCCTGATCATTGCAGCTGGCAACAGGATAAACTGTCTTGTCAGGGTATGTCATGGCATTTAAAAATGTATTGAGCGAGCCCTTTGCCAGCTCAATGAAGGGATCCTTTACAGGGAACTTCTTTGAACCGCAGAGTGTGGTATGCTCAATAATATGCGGTACACCCGTCTCATCCTCCGGCGGAGTCCTGAAGCCTATATAAAAGACCTTGTTATCATCATTATTTGATAAAATGGCAATCCTTGCACCACTTTTTTTGTGTCTCAGAATGAATCCATCCGACTGGACATCCTCCACTCTGTGCTCATCTAAAATCTCGTATTCAGCCAAATCGTGAATTGTCATCAATTATTCCTCCTAAAATGCGTTGATGATAGTATACCACATTTTTACATATTATAGTTAAATTATAACTATATTTACCACAAAAAATCTGTTAAAGTAATATTCTGCAACACTCGGCTTTAAAAGTCAGATTCTATACTCCTCTTCTGAATATTAACATCCATCTGTGGAAACGGAATTTCGATGTTATTTTTATCAAATACTGTTTTAATTTCTTCTGTAAGCTGCCATTTTGTGTTCCAGTAATCCTCGTTCTTCACCCAGATTCTCGCACCGAGCTCTATTGCCGAATCCTGCAGCTCACTCACAAACACATTGCTCGGCTCATCGCGAAGCATCGTATCTGCTGATGTAACAACAGATTCCAGCACACTCTTTGCAAATGCTAAATCTGTGCTGTAGGATACTGTTACTCTCAAATCAAGCATCCTCTTATCCATCATAGATACATTTGTGATACACGAATCAGCAAGCTTTCCGTTTGGTATCATAACCATCTTGTTATCTATTGTCAAAAGCCTTGTATAAAACAGATTTATATCCTTTACAGTGCCCTCTGTACCACTTGAACCGTCAACTATGTAATCGCCCACGCCAAACGGCTTCATCAAAAGAATAAGCACGCCTCCTGCGAAATTCGACAGACTGCCCTGCAATGCCATACCTACAGTAAGTCCGGCAGAGCCAAGAACCGCTATAACAGAGCCGGTCGCCACTCCAAAGCCCGAAAGCAGTGCCATGACAAGGATAAAATACAAAAAGTATTTAATAACATTTGCTAGAAATGATGCCACTGCAGCGTCCATTCTGCTTTTATCAAATCCTTTTTTAATTATTTTTACGACTGATTTAATCACCTTAATACCTATAAGCAGTATCACTATCGCAACAACAAGCTGCACGAGAAAGCTTATAAGCGATGGCATATATTTCTCCAGATACGTCTTTACAATGCCCGGGTTTTCAATAACCTGCTGTACTTCGGTATTTGCAACCGGCACTGATACTTCACCAAGAATTTGTCTGATCATATAATCTCCTATATATTTCTTATATTTCTATTTCTTATATATCTATTTTTTATATATCTTATAGTTCTTATATATTTTCTATATATTTCCTTATAACCCACTAAATCCCCCATATAAAATATGGGGGATCAGTATTTAAATCAAATATTAATTCACTATTTAATAACTCTCACTCTGAGCACTCCGTCAATGGCAGAAAGCTTCTCAACGGTAGAAGCATCAATAGCTGAATCAAGATCAAGAAGTGAATATGCATAGTCACCCTTGCCCTTGTTTGTCAGATCAGATACATTGATATCAGCCTCTGCAAGAGCTGTTGTAATCTGTCCAATCATACCCTTAACATTCTTGTGAAGGATTCCGACTCTGCCTGAAGCTGTGCATGCACCCATGCTGCAGTCAGGGAAGTTTACTGAATGAACGATATTACCATTCTCTAAGTAATCTCTCAGCTCCTTGACAGCCATAACTGCACAATTGTCCTCTGACTCTGCTGTAGATGCTCCAAGATGAGGTGTTACGATGCAGCCTTTTGCTCCAACAGTTGTGTTGTTAGGGAAATCTGAAACGTACTTCTTAACCTTTCCCTTGGCAAGTGCATCTACCATAGCCTCTTCGTCAACAAGAAGATCTCTGGCAAAATTTAATACGATAGCGGTTGGCTTCATCATTGCAATAGCATCAGCGTTTACCATCTTCTTTGTTGAATCAAGAAGAGGTACATGGATTGTGATGACATCACAGTTCTTGTAGATGTCCTCAACATTGCTGATATGCTTAACGCTTCTTGAAAGGTTCCATGCGGCATTTACTGAGATGTATGGATCATATCCGTAAACATCCATGCCCATATGTACTGCAGCATTTGCAACAAGTACACCGATGGCTCCAAGTCCGATAACACCGAGCTTCTTGCCTGAAATCTCTGTTCCTGCAAAGTTCTTTTTCTGCTTCTCGGCTGTCTTCGCAATATTCTCATCGTTCTGGTTTGCAAGACACCAGTCGATACCTCCAACGATATCTCTTGATGCATAAAGCATTCCGGCAAACACAAGCTCCTTAACACCATTTGCATTGGCTCCCGGTGTGTTGAATACAACGATTCCCTGCTCGGCACACTTGTCAAGCGGAATATTGTTTACTCCTGCTCCTGCTCTTGCCACAGCAAGCACCTTGTCACCAAGCTCCATGTCATGCATAGCGGCACTTCTTACAAGTGCTGCATCTGCATCCTTAATATCATCAACCTTTTTATAATCGTCAGAGAACAGGTCAAGGCCTACTCCTGCGATTGGGTTTAAGCATGTGTAATTGAACATTATGCATTCTCCTCCTCAAACTTCTTCATAAACTCTACAAGCTTCTCAACGCCCTCTTTTGGCATAGCATTGTAGATAGATGCTCTCATTCCGCCAACTGTACGGTGTCCCTTAAGGTTTACAAATCCGGCTGCAGTTGCCTCCTTTACAAACTTGGCATCAAGCTCTGCATCTCCTGTTACAAACGGAACATTCATGAGTGATCTGTCCTCTTTTCTTACTGTTCCCTTAAAGAGCTTGCTCTGATCAAGGAAATCGTAGAGAATCTTGGCCTTCTCCTCATTTCTCTCCTTCATAACTGAAAGACCGCCCATCTTCTTGAGCCATTTGAATACCTTGCCACAGATATAGATGCCGTAGCATGGTGGTGTATTGTAAAGAGAATCATTATCGGCCTGAGTCTTCCACTTGAGCATGGTTGGTGTGCCCGGTAGACAATCATCTGTGATAAGGTCCTCTCTGATAATTGCTATAACTACTCCGGCAGGTCCTACATTCTTCTGTACTCCGCCATAGATAACAGCATATTTTGATACATCTACAGGCTCTGATAAGAAGCATGAAGATACATCAGCTACAAGGTTCTTTCCCTTTGTGTTTGGAAGCTTCTTGTACTTTGTTCCGTAGATAGTATTGTTCTCGCAAATGTATACATAATCCATATCATCTGTGATTGGTAAATCTGAGCAGTCAGGTATGTATGAGAAGGTCTCATCTGCAGACGAAGCAAGCTCTACGGCATCTCCGTAAATCTTAGCCTCGGCAAACGCCTTTTTAGCCCACTGACCTGTAATAATGTATCCTGCTTTTTTATTTTTCATAAGGTTCATCGGTACCTCAGCGAAGAACTGTGAAGCACCACCCTGAAGGAAAAGCACCTTGTAATTGTCAGGTATATTCATAAGCTCGCGGAGATCCTTCTCGGCATCCTTGATGATGTCATCAAACCATTTAGATCTGTGGCTCATCTCCATAACCGACATTCCGCTTCCCTTATAATCCATCATCTCTGCTGCTGCTTCCTGCAATACCTCCTCAGGTAAAACTGCAGGTCCTGCTGAAAAATTGTAAACTCTACTCACTCTAATTTCCTCCTTGTGTCGCATTGTAGTCCTCTTCATCGAAAGACTCGTTGATAGGCTTGCCCGGTGCAACCATAGGCCATACCTTGTCATCTGAATCAATGATACAATCGATGACAAACGGTGTCTTGCTCTTTAAGGCATCTGCAAATGCTTTTTCAAATTCTTCCTGGGTCTTAACACGTCGTGCGGTGGCTCCCATTGCCTCTGAAAGCTTTACATAATCCACCCCATCATCAAGTACGGTTGCCGAGTAATGCTTCTCGTAAAAAAGAGTCTGCCACTGGCGTACCATTCCAAGTACATGGTTGTTTATTATAACCTCGATAAGAGGAAGCTTTTCTCTTGAAGCTGTTGCAAGCTCGTTCATGTTCATTCTGAAGCATCCGTCACCTGCAATATTGACTACAGTCCTGTCTGGATTAGCTGTCTGGGCACCGATTGCAGCACCTAGACCGTATCCCATGGTACCAAGTCCTCCTGATGTAAGAAGAGTTCTCGGCTTACTGTATTTGTAATACTGGGCTGCCCACATCTGATGCTGACCGACCTCAGTAACCATTATAGCATTTCCTTTTGTCATTTCATAGATTTTTTCAATAACAAATGGTCCGCTAAGTCCCTCCTTGTGATATGTAAGAGGGAAAGTCTTTGCATATGCAAGCACATGCTCAACCCATGAATTGTGGTCAAGCTGTGTGAGCTTTTCGTTGATGCGTGTAAGGATTTCCTTCACATCGCCTATAACACTCGATGTAACACGGATATTTTTATTAATCTCTGCTGCGTCTACATCAAACTGTAATATCTTTGCCTGGTCTGCAAACTTTTTAGGATTGCCAAGCACTCTGTCCGAAAAACGTGTACCAATCGCAATCAAAAGGTCGCACTCTGAAACTCCAAGGTTTGAGGTCTTTGTGCCATGCATACCAAGCATGCCTGTGTAGTTATCACTTGTGCCGTCATATGCGCCCTTGCCCATGAGCGTATCGCAAACAGGTGCATTCACCTTGTCTACAAACTCCTTAAGCTCTTTGCTTGCTCCGGAGAGAACGACTCCGCCTCCTACAAATATATATGGCTTTTTGGATGCTTTTATGAGTTCAATTGCATTATCAATATCACTGTCTGTAATTGTTTCTGTCACACGCTCAGGAAGCTTGATTTCCTGCCTGGTGTATTCTACCAGATCAGCCGTAACATTCTTTGGAATATCCACAAGTACAGGACCCGGTCTGCCTTTTCTTGCTATATTGAAAGCTCTACGTATTGTATCTGCAAGCTTCTCTACATCCTTTACAATAAAGCTGTATTTGGTTACAGGCGTTGTAATTCCGGCAATATCTATCTCTTGAAAGCTGTCCTTTCCAAGTAACGAGACTCCGACATTACATGTGATTGCGACGATTGGAATCGAATCCATGTATGCTGTCGAAATTCCTGTGACCAGATTTGTCGCACCCGGTCCGCTTGTAGCCAGACAGACGCCAACCTTTCCGGTGCTTCTCGCATAGCCGTCGGCCGCATGGCTTGCTCCCTGCTCATGTGAGGTCAGCACATGCTTAATCTCCGGATGCTTGTAGAGCTCGTCATAGACATTAAGGATGGCTCCTCCCGGATAACCGAATACTGTGTCAACACCCTGTTCTTTTAAGCATTCTATAATAACCTGTGATCCTGTTAACTGCATCTTGTATTCCTCTTTTTCTTATACAAATCCTTTACGATAATAGGTAAAAGCCTTATTCGTACTGAATTTTCTATCAAAATTTATACTACGCGTTCTGCTCGCCAGGAAGTGCAAGGATGGCTCCTCTGTTTCCTGATGTAACAAGCGCTGCGTATCTCTTCAAATAGCCTGTTGTAACCTTCGGCTCCCTTGGCTGCCACTTTGCCTTACGCTCAGCAAGCACCTCGTCTGACACATCGAGCTCAAGCTTCATGTTTGGAATATCAATCTTTATGATATCTCCCTCTTCAACCAGGGCAATCGGTCCGCCTACTGCGGCCTCAGGTGAAACATGACCTATTGAAGCTCCTCTTGAAGCTCCTGAAAAACGTCCGTCTGTGATGAGTGCTACAGAGCTTCCAAGTCCCATTCCGGCAATAGCGGATGTAGGGTTAAGCATCTCTCTCATTCCAGGGCCGCCCTTTGGTCCCTCGTATCTGATGACAACCACATCACCCTCTACGATCTTGCCGCCCTTTATTGCTGCAATTGCATCCTCCTCGCAGTCAAATACTCTTGCAGGGCCCTCATGAACCATCATCTCATCGACAACTGCTGAACGCTTTACTACAGAACCGTCCGGAGCCAGATTTCCTTTAAGCACTGCAAGTCCTCCGGTCTTTGAATATGGATTGTCTACCGGTCTGATGACCTCAGGGTCTCTATTGACTGCATTCTTTATATTCTCTCCAACTGTCTTTCCTGTAACAGTCATACAATCTGTATTTAAAAGTCCGATATCAGCAAGCTCTTTCATGACAGCCCACACACCGCCGGCCTCGTTTAAGTCCTCCATATATGTAGGGCCTGCCGGGGCAAGGTGGCAGAGATTTGGTGTCCTCTCACTGATTGGATTTGCAAAGCTGATATCAAAATCAAAGCCTATCTCATGAGCGATAGCCGGAAGATGAAGCATAGAGTTTGTAGAGCAGCCGAGTGCCATATCAACTGTGAGTGCGTTCATTATTGCATCCTTTGTGATGATATCTCTCGCCTTGATACCCTTGTTGTACATATCCATAACAGCCATTCCCGCATGCTTTGCAAGACGGATACGCTCTGAATATACAGCAGGTATTGTTCCGTTTCCGCGAAGTCCCATACCGAGTGCCTCTGTAAGACAGTTCATAGAGTTGGCTGTGTACATTCCCGAGCATGAACCGCAGGTAGGACATACCTTGTTCTCATACTCACATACATCATCCTCAGTCATAGTACCGGCAGCGTATGAGCCGACAGCCTCAAACATCGATGAAAGGCTTCTCTTTCTGCCCTTAACGTGGCCAGCAAGCATTGGACCGCCTGATACAAATACTGTAGGCAGATTAAGACGTGCAGCCGCCATCAGAAGTCCCGGCACGTTCTTGTCACAGTTTGGGACCATTACAAGTGCATCAAACTGATGAGCGATTGCCATACACTCTGTAGAATCTGCAATCAGATCTCTTGTGACAAGGGAATATTTCATACCCACATGTCCCATTGCAATACCATCGCAGACTGCGATTGCAGGAAATACTACAGGCACTCCTCCTGCCTCTGCAACTCCAAGCTTTACAGCCTCAACGATTTTGTCTATATTCATATGGCCCGGAACAATCTCATTGAATGAGCTTACGATTCCTACCATAGGCTTTTTCATTTCCTCCGGTGTAAAACCAAGAGCATTAAATAAACTTCTTGCCGGTGCCTGCTGCATTCCGGCTCTTGCGTTATCACTTATCATATTTTATCTCCTTATTTATCTCCGACTATTTCTTTGAGTACTTCATCATTACAACTGTATACATGACGATCTGCCTATCTATAACCTGTTAGCTGTCTATTATAAGTCATGCAGCTACACACGTTCTGCGATGAGATCCCCCATCTGTGCTGTGCCTACCTGTGTGATACCCTTTGTAGTCTCCCCCGGCTGTGGCATGATGTCGATTGTCCTATAGCCCCCCTTAAGTACCTGCTTTACAGCATCCTCGATTGCCTGTGCTTCCTTGTCCAGATCAAATGAATAGCGAAGCATCATGGCTGCTGAAAGGATTGTTGCGATAGGGTTTGCAATGCCCTTTCCTGCGATATCAGGAGCAGATCCGCCACTTGGCTCGTAAAGTCCGAACTTTGTATCGTTAAGGCTTGCTGATGAAAGCATACCGATTGAGCCTGTCACCATACTTGCTTCATCTGATAAAATATCGCCAAACATATTCTCTGTGAGGATAACATCAAACTGCTTAGGATCCTTTACAAGCTGCATTGCACAGTTATCAACAAGCATATGCTCGTATGTAACCTCCGGATAATCCTTAGCGACCTCCTCGACGATCTTTCTCCATAATCTGGAAGAATCAAGCACATTTGCCTTGTCTACGGATGTGACCTTTTTCCTTCTCTTCATGGCTATATCAAAGCCTCGCTTTGCGATTCTTCTGATTTCATTCTCATTGTATGTCAGTGTATCTGTGGCCGTAACAACTCCGTCCACCTCTTTTGTCTCTCTGGCTCCGAAGTAAAGACCTCCTGTAAGCTCACGCATAATCATCATATCAAAGCCGTCTCCGATGATATCGCTACGGAGCGGACATGCTGCAGCAAGCTCCTTGTACAGGTATGCCGGTCTAAGATTTGCAAACAGATTGAGTGACTTTCTAAGCTTTAAAAGTCCTGCCTCCGGACGAAGCTCAGGGGCCAGCTTGTACCATGGTGATGTGGCTGTGTTGCCACCGATTGAACCCATCAGCACCGCATCTGAATCAAGCGCAGTCGCAATAGCCTCATCTGTAAGAGGAACACCTGTAGCATCAATTGAGCAGCCACCCATAAGGATGTCTGTGTAGTTGAAGCTGTGTCCATACTTGTCTGCTATTTTGTCCAATACTTTTTTTGCCTCAGTGACTATCTCCGGTCCGATTCCGTCTCCGGAAATTACACCAACTTTATATTCCATAATTTCTTACCTCTTTTACATAAAAATACATATTCTTATATTAAAGCATTAAAGTAGTTATTTCAATATGCCGGGATATTTTACTTTTTCATGCAATTTATAACTGCAGCTTATAATAACTGCATACTATAATAACAGTTTTTTATTATTATTGCAAGAGATGCGGATAATAAGAAAACCGCCACTTATGTGACGGCTTTACAAATGTGCATTATTTAGCTGAATCCTCTGCTTTCTCAAGGTCAGCGATAGCTGCCTTCTGCATTGGAATACGGCAGTTCTTGTTGTTACCAAACTCAACGATTACAGTATCGTCCTCGATATCGATAACTGTTCCGTAGAATCCACTTGTTGTAAGAACTGTGTCTCCTGTTGCAACCTCATTAAGCATAAGCTCCTTTTTCTTCTGCTCCTTCTTCTGTGGACGGATCATAAGAAAATACATAACTGCGAAAAGTACTACTAACCAGACAATCATTCCAATTGTTCCTGCTGCCTGACCGTTTGCTAAAATTGATGTCATCAATTGTTCCTCCTAAATATTCTATAATTGATGTGTTCTAAGCACTATTACCATAATACACGTTAAACGTGCTAACGGCAAGGATTTTTTATCATTTTCGAGATTTTTTATATTTATCTGCTAGCTCTGCTCTCCCTGTGTCATTCCATAGAGCTTTTCAGCCTTGTATGAGGCAAAACGGCCTGCATCAAGCGAATCCCTTATCTCCTCCATCATGTTGTTGTAGAAATACAAATTATGGAGCACGCACAGTCTCATTCCGAGCATCTCCTTTGCCTTTAAAAGATGCCTGATATATGCACGCGAATATGTGCGGCAGGCAGGACAGTTACAGCCCTCCTCAATAGGACGCATATCCTTCTGATACTTCTGGTTGAACAGATTAAGCTTGCCGTGATTCGTGTATACATGTCCGTGACGGCCGTTTCTGCTTGGGTATACACAGTCAAAGAAGTCGATTCCTCTCTCTACGCCCTCAAGTATATTGGCAGGAGTTCCTACTCCCATCAGGTATGTAGGCTTATTAACAGGCAGATGAGGCACTGTTTCATCAAGAATATGGTACATCTCCTCATGGCTCTCTCCTACCGCCAGTCCGCCGACAGCATATCCATCCAGCTCAAGCTCAGAAATGCGCTTTGCATGGTCAATTCTTATATCATCATAAATAGCTCCCTGATTGATGCCGAATAAAAGCTGCTCCTTGTTGATAGTATCCGGTAAGCTGTTTAAGCGTGCCATCTCCTTTTTGCACCTCTCAAGCCAGCGCGCGGTCCTGTTTACAGAGTTTGTCACATACTGTCTGTCTGCAACACTCGATGGGCACTCGTCAAACGCCATAGCTATCGTGGAGCCGAGGTTTGACTGTATCTGCATGCTCTCCTCAGGTCCCATAAATATCTTGGCACCGTCAATATGCGAGTTGAAGTACACACCCTCCTCCTTTATTTTGCGAAGACCTGCCAGTGAAAACACCTGGAATCCGCCGGAATCTGTAAGGATTGGTCTGTCCCACACCATGAATTTGTGCAGTCCGCCAAGCTCTTTAATGATTTTGTCTCCGGTTCTTACATGCAGGTGATATGTATTTGACAGCTCAACCTGACACTTTATCTCCTTTAAATCGTCCGTAGAGACAGCGCCCTTTATCGCACCTACTGTTCCTACATTCATAAATACAGGTGTCTGTATATCTCCATGCACAGTATGGAATGTACCTCTCTTGGCACGTCCCTCTTGTTTTAGTAACTCATATTTAGCCATATTTTCGTTTAATTCTCCTGTTTCTTTTACTTATCGCCATTGCCTACGATTTTTCTGATTAATATTCCGTTGGTCAGCAGTGTGGTATCTATGCAATGCCTCTCAAAAAGTACCTCGCCGTCCTTTGGCACCTCAATATCCTCATCAGAGCAGTTGACTATAACCTCCACATATGTATCCACCCATCCCATCTTTCTGAACTGGATTACCCTTGGATTGTCAGCAAAATCGTCAGGGAAATGGAAGTTTCTGCCCTTTAAAAGCGGCTCACTCGCCCTTAAATGAATGAGCTTTGATACCATCTCAATGCGCTCCTTAAACCTGCCTGCCTCAATATCATCCCACGGCATACATCGTCTGCAGTCAGGGTCATAACTGCCCGGCATGGCAATCTCAGTGCCGTAATATATACATGGGCTGCCCGGCATGGCAAAAAGCACTGCAAGCTGTGCAAAGTACTGGTCGAGATTCTTTGTATCAGAGCGAAGGCGCTTTGTATCATGTGAATCAAGCAGATTGAAAAGCACATCATTGGTCTGCTGCATGTAGTTGGTATAACATCTGTTTATAGTATACTCAAAATCCTGATTCGTCTGGCTCTTATCTATCCAGAAATCCTTGATGCTCTCTCCGAGCGGATAGTTCATAACCGCATCGAACTCATCTCCACGCAGCCACGGAAGAGCATTATGCCATATTTCTCCCAAAATGTAAATATCCGGATTGATTTCCTTAAGTCTTGCACGAAGCTCCTTGCAGAAACGGTGTGACACCTCATTTGCCACATCAAGGCGCAGTCCGTCTATATGATAATTTTCTACCCAGTTGGCGCAGATATCGATAAAGTATTTTCGCACCGCCGGATTATTTGTATTGAGCTTTGGCATATTGTCAAAAAATCCAAACGTATAAAACTGACCCTTTTTAGCCGCTCCATGCTTAAAGTCAAGAGGCCATTCATTGATCATAAACCAGTCATAATACTCTGAATCTGTCCCCTTTGCTAAAACATCCTGCCACGGTGCAAAATAATAGCCACAGTGGTTGAACACTCCGTCAAGCATTATTCTCATATCACGCTTATGGGCTTCTAGCACAAGCCTCTTAAAGGTCTCTTCATCTCCAAAGCGCGGGGCAATCTTTGCATAATCCGTTGTATCATACTTATGATTGCTCGGTGACTCATTTATCGGTGTCAGGTAGATTCCGTTTATTCCAAGCTCCTTTAAGTAATCAAGCTTTTGAATGATTCCTGCGAGGTCTCCGCCGAAGCACTCCTCATTTTTGACCTTTCCCCTGTTTCTCCACGGAACAACATAATCAGGATCTATCGAGTGGTCTCCATTACAGAATCTATCCGGAAATATCTGATACCATATAGTGTCATTTACCCACTTCGGTGTGACCGGAATATCACACGGATTCATCCACGGGAACACAAAGCACTGGCGGCTTCTTCCCTCAAGTGCCATCTGCTCTGCACTCACGAAGCCATCCTCAAAGTAAAACCATCTCTCGTCCTCTGTGATGAGCTCAAAATAATATTTAAGTCTCTTGAATGGTGGCTTTACCGTGGTTGTCCACCATATCTGGTGCTTTAATTTCTTTTTAAATATAATCGGCTGCTTATCGCCATTCCATGTCTCCCCACCGCCTAAGATACCGGCTGCGAACGGGTCACCGAGTATGATATTTACTTCCTTCACATCATAACCGGTCTTTATATTTATGATTAATTCATCCTCATTTAAAGGATAGCAGTAGTTGTCGTATGCCTGGTGAAATACCCCGTTAAATTCCATGTTTTCTCCCTCTTTTGCTGTCTTATTGTAGTCGTTGTTGCATTGCTTCATTGTGGTTCTGAGTACGGCATGTAAGCATGCATCGATGATACCTTTTGACCCTTTAATCACATAATTATATACCTGTCTCTTATACACATCTGACGCTGCCGACGATCTTACGCGTGTA
>ENA-UAPL01000204-UAPL01000204.1-human-gut-metagenome-genome-assembly--contig:-NODE-204-length-30875-cov-13.954835_pt1 | contig 30875 bp, 27 predicted proteins | sample MGYA00243480_ERZ654577 | MGnify/ENA primary metagenome ERZ654577 (study PRJEB26926, sample SAMN06164678) | human gut metagenome | biome: ENVO:00009003; feature: ENVO:2100002; material: ENVO:00002003...
ATTTTTGTAAAATCATTTATTTTCTACACTTTGAATTATACAGGAAGCTTATTTTCATATAGTATTCACAGTACCTCAAGAATTAAATCCACTAATCTACAGCAACCAACAGCTTCTATACGATACACTGTATCATTCTGTGTCAGCTACAATCAATGAGTTAACAGCAGACACGAAGCATCTGGGTGCAAAGGTTGGATATATCTGTGTATTGCATACCTGGGGCTCTGAAATGAACTTCCATCCTCACATACATGTCATTCTACTTGGCGGTGGTCTGACTGCTAAAAATCAGTGGCGTGATAAAGGTAAAGAATTCTTTCTTCCCGTAAAAGTTTTATCAAAGTTGTTCCAGGGTAAATATCTGGATGAACTTAAGATCTTATGGGAAGAAAATAAACTTCAGTTTCATGGTAGCAGTGTAAAATATCGCAACCACTATGCCTTCAAAGAGCTTCTTAACACCTGCTATGAAAAAGACTGGATCCCTCACTGCAAGAAAACCTTCAATGGTGCCCAGTCTGTTATTAACTATCTTGGTAAGTACACACATAGAATCGCTATCAGTAATCACCGCATCATCCGTATGGACGAAAATACTGTTACATACTATGTGAAAGATTATCGTGAAAAAGGTAAGTGGAAAGAATTCACCATTTCCGGAGTTGAATTCATCCGTAGATTCCTTATGCATGTACCGCCGAAACGATTTGTTAGAATCAGACACTACGGATTACTATGTACTCGAAGCAAGACCAAGCATCTGGCATTATGTCGGAATCTTCTTGGTTGTAAGCAGTATCTATCACGACTGAAAGATATGGAAACACCTCAGATACTTGAAACCCTTTATGGTATCAAGGTTACTGTTTGCAAATGCTGTGGTGGTCATCTTGGAAAACCACAGCAGAGAATACCTTTGCGCATTTAGAATCGACTAACTAAATAATTTCAAAAAGCCTCAGCAATGAGGTTTATTTGTCGTGCCAAGATTTTTCAAAAGCCCCATGTAACAATGCAGAGAATCCTTGTATCTCACTTGTATTCATAAAAAAAGCAAGAATTGAAAATCCATACATATCGGCTACAGGGACGCGACTTTGTTCACTTTGGCAAAATCAAACGCAGTGCAAACGAAAGGGCAGTTTTTCTATAGTTTAAGACTGCTTTTTCGTTTACACCGCTATTGATTGTAGCCTAAAGAATTTTATTCTTTGTCGTTCAAAAGCTTATTTACTCTTTCAACTGGAAATCTGTCTTCAATGTCAATTATTTCAAACAAATTTAGGGGTAATTCTTTCTCCCCAATCAGAGTAAGATATTCATTAACAGCTCTGCGGTCAATCATAATTTTCCCATGACCGTCCCAATGACGATTGCTCTCTCTCTTTTTCAAGCCAGAAATCCAATATTCATCGCCGTTTTCAATATCTACATAGTTAGAATAACCACCATTATATTTTTGAAAAGCATGGTCATTAAAGTAAATGGTTTTCTTGGTTTTTGAAGTTTTCACATATCCAATCCATGCTGGACCATCATCAGAATATCCTGTTTTTAGTTCAATATACATTAAATCTTTAATCATTTATATCACTCCTAAATTCTAATTTGTTACTCGCATGATATCATATTTTTTCTTTAATTACATCCCCCTAATTTTAATACACTGCCATTCGGCTTGCTTCTGTAACTAGCATCCGGTTAATTTTCTCCTGCATTGTTTCCGTTGCATCTTCATTGAAATGATAACGAACAACATAGACCGTCTGTCCTATTTTCTTTGTAAATATGTTTTTCTCTGTTTTTGTATTCATCATTTTTTCCATAATCATTTTTTTCCTTTCCTTTTGGATCCCGGCGAAGAGCCATTCCATTTGTCTCTGTCAGGACATTATTATTTAAACTCGGCTCAAAATAAGCACTTGCAGTTTCATAGGCTACCTATATATAGGCTTCTCTTTTATGCTTACAAAAATCCTTGTGATCACAGCACTTTTTTACCATAGAAGGCATTTTTTATATGCTTATATCTTGTTATACTGAGAAGCCCGACAAGGAGTAGGCACTTAAAGGTTATTCTCAGGCCCTTTATAGGCATTAAATAGGCACTTAAAAATACCTGTTTCTCCAGTGTTTATCATACTTTAGGCACTTAGGCACTTCATTTTTAAAATTAATAAGAAAAAAACATATACTTATAAAACCCATATATTTAAGCAGAATATATTTTAGGCTTTTCTAGTGCCTAATGCCTTTTCCAGCCAGATCAATAATTGACATCTTTCGTCCTCACCTTGACATGGATCCCACGAAATCCTCGGCAAAAACGACCATTTCCTACCGAGATATTCTTGTCATAAGTCATTCCATAATCAGATGACCGTTCCTTAAATCTCCTTGCAAAGGATCTTTCGCTTACGGGTACATCCAAGTTATCATTGCACCATCTGCAATAAGCAATATATAAATCTTTTGACGTAGCATGAGTGCCTTTTTCCAGTCTGATATATCCGGTTGATTCCAGGAACGATAGGATATTGTCATCATCCTCCTGCATTTCATCCATCAATAATTGGGATTTATTACTGATAGTAAACTGATAATCATTACGAATCAGTCTCTCTAATCCCTCAATACACCATAAAACTATGCCTTCCACTTCCTCCATCATCTTATCTGCCAAATAGGGATCATTGATTCTATCTGGCGGTACATCTTTTGTTTCCAGAATAATCTGACGTCTGTAAAAACCTTTACTCCTGTCAAAAAGCGACTTCAATGTACCATTTCCAAATGCCAGTATTCTGCAAACAAGCAGTCCCTGATAGCTTTGTTGGTTTTTTTTCTCTAAGTCCATTTCATCCTCAGCTGTAACAATTGCTTTAATCACATTAGTTGATGGTAATGCTTCTGTTTTCATATCATCATCCAAATACAACAGCTTGCCTTCCTGATCGGCTCTGGCAAACTTGTCGGTTTCCAGTTTCTGAAGACTTCCTGAATTCATGTTATGACCAAATATTCTTTTTAAAATTCTGCCAATACGGCTTTTACCTTCACCACCTTTTCCGATAATCAGCAGCATCTTCTGACCTCTATTGCTGGGAATGAGACAATATCCCATAAACTCCTGCAGGCAGACAATATCATCCTCTTCGAGCAATCCATCCAGGAATGCTAGCCATTTTTTTGGTTTAGATGCATCCTTGTTATAATTAACCGTCAATCGGTTTTGCGTCCATTCTTTCCGATTGATGAACTTCTGATTTACAAAATAGGTTCCATTCCTAAAATGAACCCGATCTTCTTTTATGGGAAGCGGATCTGAACGGGTGTACATCTTAAATCCATTTAAAATAGCCGTTACTTTAGATGAAATCCCGCTGGTCCAATAATGTTCAATAATATCCAGAATCTCTTTCTCCATTTCATCATTTGGAATTGAACGGTCTATATCATACAAGATTCCATTGATACACTTAATTTCATGTTGCTGTAGAATTGTCTGATACAGAAGGATTTCATTGATATGCTTGCCATCGAACCAGATTGGCAGTTCCATTTTGGATAAATTCTTTTCCACCTGTGTCTCTTCGGTTACTTCTTCAACTTTTTGTAATGCTTCCAGACGTGCAACCAGGTCGTCTGGAAGATTCTTCCTTAATTCGTTGCTCAATGCTCTTCACCTCCTCCTGACAGTCCAAAATCAATCTTGCACGATCTTCTAGTGAACCACTAAGAAGCACATCCATCTTGTATTCAATAAGTGTGTATTTTTCCATTGCTTCAACAAATAACGGATGCCAATCATCATCTTCAATTCTGGGAGCATAATCAACCTTCCATTTCTTTAAAAGATGGTAGTAGTCACTGTATACTCGAAAAAAACGAATCTGTTGTTCGTGAAAGAATTGATCCAGTGTCTGTTTCTTTTGTTTTGATTTTGGGTAATCTTTCGTCTTGTTATAGCTTTGGTATTTTTCATAAGGTACAGAAAAATCTTCTGCCAGTTTTTCAGCTGAGTCTTTTACAGAAAGATTGAAATATTTGGCAACAAAATCAATCACATCTCCATCTGCCTGACAGGCAAAACAATGATATCTTTTATCAAGCTTCATACTCGGATTCTTGTCTGGGTGAAACGGGCAGACGGCCATTCCATTTCGTCCTACTTTGATTCCATAATATTCTGCAGCACTTCTTGCAGTAACAGCTTCCTTTACAGCTTCAAATAATTTCATACCTGCTCCTTTCCGAGAAAATAAAAAGCACTCCCATTGATTCAATAACAAATACAACGGAATGCTCTATATCTCTAAATCACTAGAACGTGACTCTCCTTTATTCAATTTTCTTCTCTCTGCCTCTTCTCTCTGGATTTTTGCTACATTCTGTGCAAGTCTTTCCCTGATAGATGGCTTCACTTCCTTTTTGATTTCTTCTACAACAGTTTTTTTCTTCTCTGGCTGTTTTAACTGGTTGGTGATCCGTATGACCACTTTCTCCATTGCTGTTTCTATTTTTCTTATCAGACCATCCAGTCTTTTTATTGCATAATCCTTTTCTCTTTTGGAAGCCTTGTGTTTCGGATCCTGAATCCACTTTTTAGAATCTTCTGCCAGGCGAATATCATCTCTTCTAGTAGCCAACATTGCTTCTTTTGCAACTTTCTCTACTGCCTTGTCGTATGCTCCACTGGATACTTCGTCAAGTAAAGTTTCCACATCTTCAATACGGACTGTAAGCTGTTGCAATTCCTCTCTCTGTTCTTCAATCAGATCACCCTGCTTGAAAATACGGTCGGAATTATTAGCGAATTCTATATCCTGCTGTTTTATTTTTTCTTCCTGAGACCGAATAATTTCTTCGTTTGCACGAACATGACTTGACTGTTTTGCAAGCTCCAAACGATTTTCGTTTACCTTATCAATCTGCAAAAGGATTGTTTCCTTCTGATCCGCAATTTCTTCTTTCTGCTTCATGCGGATATAATCTTGTTTTTCCAGATATTTCCGTCCACCATATGATGGTTCTTCATCAAGTTCCAATCCATGCCGTTTACAGATATCTAAAAACATTGTCCGACAGGCAGAATCAAAAACAACCTTGCGGTTATTTGTCTTTGATCTCTTCTTTTCCGAATTTGGAAGTTCAAATCCAAGTTCCTTCAACGCTGCTTCCTGCTTCGGCTCAATCTCTCCATATTGGTTTGTAGCATCGAAAACATGACGCTCATGGATATGAGGCGTTGCTTCGTCCATATGCAGTGACCAGTCGATGATATGCACATTAGAACCAAACCGTTCATCGAACTCTTTCTTAAATTCATCAAAAACTAAAACCAGCAGTTCCACAGAAGCGTGTTCATCTATCGTCCCAAGCTGATAGATACTTTCTTCCGGACAGGTCTTTTTGTTTTTCCAAACATCTTCTACTTCTTTGCATCTGTCGGGGTGTCTGGCTTTCACATGTCTTTCATTTTGCTTCATAACGTAATTTCCATAATGCTCTTCATAGAATGCCAACTCAATTTGTTCAAAAGAAAAATTATCCTCTTTTCTCTGATCTTCCATTGTGGTATATCCCTGATAACAGTCCCAGTAAATATTTTGTCGAACTCTTTCATTGTCGATATGCTCACTGTGTTCTGGATTAAATCTTCGATCATTGTGAAGTGGATTATAAACTCCATTTTTCCCAGACCTACCGTTATGCCTTGTTCCTTTCATTTCACATTTTTCCTTTCTTTTAAGTTGTTTTCCCGAAGGGATTGCAGCGAAGCTGCTAAAAGGCTCTGTCGCTGTTACAGATAGTACCCAGTACCATATGGCGAAACGCCATATCACTGGGCAATGGCTGCCGCCCTTAACCTGCTAAGGGCTTTGCCCCTTAACCCCAGCAAGGTGTTGCCACCCTTTGCATTCCTGGCACAAAGGACTTCCAGCCCTCTGCACTCCCGGCAGACAAAACGAAACTCCTGCCGCTGTCCCTTCGGCATGTTCTCCGTTCTGTCTATTTTTCAAAAATCCTCTATTTCGGATTTTGTAAAATAAAAAAGCCGACGCAATTTCAACCTCATACAAAAGTCCAAATACATCGGCTCAATCCTTTGACCTGATCGGTCTTTATTCATTTTTCTGACTGGCTCATACAGTCCATTTTTAATAATGAGCAAAACAAAAGGCACTAATCCAGACCGTTACTGTCATCATGAATGATTCTTTCTAATTTGTTCATGCTGATGCAACTCCTTTCTTTGGTTCTGTAGGTGGAAGCAATGATACTGGAACGAACACACCTTTTGCAATATCTTCCTGACGGATTCCCTCTTTTTTTGCGTCCATCGCCGCTTTCTTTTTGGCTTTCGTACGTTCATAGTATTCTTGCTGCTTGCCATTTGCTTTTCTTTTCAAGTAATTCTGATGAAGCCTGTCTTTTCTGGCTTCCCGCTTCTTCATTTCTTCAATTTCTTCTAGTGTCATTTCTACCTCACCGAAATGTGGAGGTAAATATTTTCCAATGAAATTGAAATAGATTTCCACTTCCTGTGTTGTTTCAATGCTTCCTTTTCGATCACGCTCATGAACCACAATCTTTTCAACAAATTCGTTCAGCATATAAGTAGTCAATTCATCAAAGTTTTGGTATTTATCAACCAGAGCAATAAACTTCTCCGCCGATCTGCGACCTTCTTCATAGCCTGATAATTCAGCTTCCATATCTGCAATTTCTGCCGACAAATCTTTCTGTTCTTTAGAATACTGTCCGTCAAGAATCGCATAGCGTTTATCTGGCAGTTTTCCAAGAATATTGTCCTCATAAATTCTACAAATCAGTTTTTCCAGTTCCTGCACACGCTTTTTTGCTTCTGCTAATCTGCTTTTCAATCTCGTAATCTCACTGGACTGCTGTGAAGTCTGTGCCTTTTTTACTGTTTCCAAAAATTCTTCACGATTCAATTGTGAATACTCCGCAATAGCCCTTAACAGTTCCTTAATGAGTTCTAAAACCACATCAGCATTAATTCTGTGCTGTGTCCGGCAGAGTGTCCCAACCGGAACTTTAGAATATGCAGAACAAGTATATTGTGGTACTCGCTTGCCATTATTTACCCGGTGGACATACATTTTGGAACCACAATCTGCACAGTACATCAGACCTGTCAGTGGGTGGGCTTCTCCCCATCCATCTGGATATCGTTTCACATTGCTTCGAATTCGCTGAACATTATCAAAAGTTTCCTGATCTATGATTGCTTCCTGTGTATTTTCAAATACCGTCCAGTTATCCTCAGATACATAATGGCTTTTCTTATCCTTGAAATGCTTTCTGGTTTTGAAGTTCACTGTATGACCAAGATACTCCCTTTTCTTCAGAATACCTGCGACGGTAGAAGAGCCCCATCCATAAGGATCTTTTATTTCTTCTACTCTGCCTTTCCATAATCCAGCATCTTTCTTTGCCATATGAACAGCTGGTATCTCAACCTTATCCTCTTTCAGCGCCCTGGCAATCTGATATGGTCCGTATCCATCCATTGTCATGTGAAAGATTCTCCGTACAACTGCAGCTGCTTCTTCATCAACAATCCATATATTCGGATCATCCTTGTCTTTCAGATATCCATACGGTGTTGTGCTTGCCACATGCTTGCCGGATTTTCCTTTAGCCTTGAAAGTAGATTTTATCTTTTTACTGGTATCCCTTGCATACCATTCATTCATGATATTTCGGAATGGAGTAAAATCATCGTCCTCCCGGAAGCTGTCTACGTTCTCGTTGACTGCAATCAGGCGGACATTCTTCTGTCGCAGCAATTCCATATACTGTCCGACTTTCAGATAATCTCTTCCCATTCGGCTCATATCTTTAATCAGGATCGTTCCGACTTTCCCCGATTCCACTTCTTTCATCATGGCAAGGAAACCTGGACGATCAAATCTGGTACCCGATATACCATCATCAGTAAAATGAACAAGATTGGTAAATCCATGTTCTTTTGCATATTGTTCTAATAATTTCTTCTGGTTTGAAATACTGTTGGATTCTCCGTTTAATTCATCATCACGACTAAGACGTTCATACAACGCTGTCAAGAATCCCTGTTTCTCTGTCATAGTCAGATGTCCTCCTTCCTTCGTTTATTGATTTCCTGTTCTCATCCCATATCCGTTCCTGTACCGGGTTCTGATGTTTCCGGGACGTATTAACCATAAAAGACATGCTGAATGCCTATTCAACTCTGGTATCACTATGGGCAGGCTGTTTCGTTTTCAAGGTTCGTGTAAGAAGTAAAAAAGTTCCTTACACTAATCGAAATGCTCAGAGGTCTTTTTACAGGCTCTTATTGCAATTTTTTTGATTTTGTGCCAACTTTTTAAAGTTCCTTACACAATCTCTTTACTGACGAAACAAAATACGGACATATTTTGAATTTTTACAAAATACAATTTTGTTCTTTAAGGTAAAAAAATAAGCCTCAAGAGACTTTTTAATCATTTTGGAGCTCCAACTCTTTAAAATTAATTGATTAAGAAGTCTCTTCAAACTTACTACACCTGCCGCCTGCTTGTAAATGTGATACTGCTTGACGGCAATGCTGTCCGGGTCCCGCATCTCCAGACGATCAAACAAAATGTCCAGAGGGGACTCGTAGTCCTCGTCCTCTTCTTTTACCTGTGCCGAGCCTAACATCTCCATGATCATGGCGAAGTTCTGTTCTTCCGGCGGAGCTTCGTGGAGCAGATACAGCATCAGTGCCTGAAGCAGTGCGGTTTCGCTCTTCTCCCAGAAGGGATCAGAGGACTGGGAACCTTTGGGTGTGGTGTTTTGTATCAGATTGGAAATAAGACGGAGCACGTCTTTGTCATCGTGGACATACTCGAATGGATTGTAGCAAAAAGATGTGTCGGGATTGATGAGGTCAAAGACACGCACCTCATATCCTTTCTTTTCCAGCAGACCGCCTGTCTTTCGGAGCAGCTCGGCTTTCGGATCGGTGATGACCATCGAACAGCAGCACTGCATGATGTTTGGCAGGGCAAAGCCTCTGGATTTTCCTGCACCGGAGCCTCCCACTACGAGAATGTTGAGACATCTGCGGTGCTTGTGGGTGTCAAGGCTAATGCGGAAGTTCTGTGTCAGCAGGATGTTCTGGGAGTACGGCTTCTGGCTATATTTCTTACAGATCTGCCGGGCATCGCCCCATCTGGCAGAGCCATGTTCTTCCCCTCTGCGGTAGTTCTTCTGACTGGAATAAAAAATGCCGATCCCAGCTGCGTAGAGTAACGTGCAGACCAGCATCGACTTGATGGTATATTCCGTATAATGAAACTGGAAGGGATGGTTCAGCTTTTCTGTGAGAACCTCCATCAGCTCGAAAAGATTCCTGCCCGGCTGGATGGCATCCGCAAGCAGGATTGCTACCCACCAGATGACAGGCAGTCCGGCAAGCCAAATCATCCAGTCTGACTTCCGGCTGTTTGTTACCGGGATGGCTGCTGTTTGGGCCTCTCTGCTCTTGGCAGGTCCGTAATGTGGAAGCTGTCCACTCCCGGAACGAGGGCAAGGCTGCTTCCATTCTCCCAGTTTACGTGGATCTGCCCCGCATCGTCTACCATATCCACCTTACCTTTTAAGCCGGGTGGCATGTGGCTCTCCCCCTCCATGCTGTTAAGCGTGACCTCGGTTCCCGGCGGATATCTTCTCCGCATGGCTTCTATTCTTTCTTGTGTCATATTTCTGTATATTTGTACCACATCCTTTCTTCATCTTCCCCTTCCACGGTATGGGCGGTATCTGGATTTCATGATCTTTAACAGGACGCTGTCGATCCCATCGGAATAGCGTCCGTTTTTCAGGTATGTGTCCCGGAGCTGGTTTAAGGCTTCCACGGATTTGCTGTGTTCGGCTTCTGTCAGGTAGAGCTTTCCCTCTTCCTGCTCTGCCAGCTTCAGAACCAGATCCCGTGTGGTATCCACCGGAAGCCCCTGTTCTTTTTCCTGCCGGAACACTTCCCGGAGTGCATGGATCAGCATGTGGTTCATGATCCGGTCCATCTTTACATATCGCATTCTTGTCATAGGCGAGCCTCCTTTTTTCCTCTTTTTTCTCAACCACAACATACCACACTTCCTCCCGGAAAGCTACTGCAAAAGAGCCGGAAAAGCCCCTTTTTATCAGCGTTCCGGAGACTTTTTACTCTTGGCAGGTTTCTCCGTTTTTTCCTCCGGGATGGCAAATTCATCGGTCATAAATTCCTGCTCGCTTTTGCCAAGGTTGCGGTCTACCTGCTTGCCAATGGAATAGGCTGCACTCTTTACATCCTGGATAAAGGAGCGGAGTTCTTTCGGATCTTTCTGTCCGAATGCCTGCATCTGGCATACCTTGTCAAAGGAAAAACCGGAGACATCCACGCCGTATTTCTGTGCTGTCACATACGCCGCACAATAGGCCTGTGCCGATACCCCTGCCCGGCTGTAGCTTCCATCGTGATGGTCAAGGGATGCACAGGCCAGCTCCCGGCTGATGGAATGGAACGTTGCATTTTCGCTCATGCCATTTCGGACATAGATCGTCCGCTTGTTCGGGATGTACTGTGCCTGTACCTTATCCGGCAGATTGTCTGCGATCTGAATCCGTACCTCGCTGTCGGTCAGCAGTGCTTCCATCATCTGGTCCATCGGCTTTGGCTCTGCCTCTTCCGGCTGCTTGGTACGGATCTGGCTGATGTCATAGGCTTTCTGGATGGAGTACCCCTGCTGGATGACACCGTCCTTTTCATATTTCTGTCCGACAATGAAGTTGTATCCCTTGCTTCCGGTCTTGACTACCTTGCCTTCTTCCTTCCATTTTTCAAAGGTCTTGACCTGCCGGATCTCCGGATTCTGTGCATAAAGCAGGAACAGGTTGTCTGTCCTCTGCGGCTTGCACTGTCCCATAAAATCAAGGAATCCTTTTAAGGAGTTCCCATTCTGGAAGACCTCCTGTGCCTTTCCATCGATCATACCCCAGATTTCTTCCCTCTCCTGCTTTTTCTGTGCGGCATATTCTTCTTTCGATAACCGCTGGGCGGACTGCTCCTGCGAGTCCTGCCCTAAAAATTTTGTCAGGTCCATCTCCTACCTCGCTTTCACCTTTCGTTTATTTCTTGCTTTCTTCTGCGTTTTCCTTGGTCCACGGTTCTTTTCCCGGCTCCGCTTCTGGGATTCCTCTGCTTTCTCCCGTTTGATGTTCTCCAGCTCCCGGCGGACACTGGGACGCTCCTGTTCCCTCTGCCCTGCATCAGTCCCTTTTTCCTGCCCGGTAGAAATATTTCTGCTGTGCAAGGAAGAGCCGGACAGATTCTCTTCCCCCTCTTCCTGCACCGGGATAAAATTTTCCGGTTCGGAAAACTCCTTTTCGGGATGATTCTGGTTCTTTTCCTCTTCAGAAAAGTCCATGTCACCGACCTGGAATGCTTCGTCCAAATCGCTGATTTCAAACTGCACCTCGCCCTCTGGCATCTGCACAGTTTCCTGTACCGCTTCGGTTTCCGGTGCTTCCATTCCGGCGGTTACCTCATGGACAGCTTCCCCGACTTCGCTCCTTACAAAATCAAGGTTCATCTTATCCATGACACGGTTGACTTTGGCTGCATCATCGGCAAAGACCATGACCTCGCTCATCTCCGGGTTCTTTTTATCCCGGATGATCACATAGAGCAGTCCTCGTTTCCTGCCCTCACTGCAAAATTCTCTCAGGCGGTCGGACGGTACGGTAAAGAACTTCAATGGCTTGTTCTCCTTTAACATCCGCACCATCCGGGTCTTGCCCCTCGTTTTCTTCTGGTCTTTTAATACGGCGGCAACAAATACCGCCAGATGCTTTGCCAGCGTACCCGAAAGCCTGAGCCCATGGTCCACGCCGTCCAGGGAATACCGGACGATCTGGTCCGCCGCATCGCCTCCATAATTCATGTTGTTCACCTGCTTTCTGTTCTCGGTTTTCTGTTTTTCTCCGTCTGTTCTTCTTCCTGTCTCCGGATCTGCTCTGCCAGACGCATCTTTTCTTCCATCTCCTGGGACTGCTGTTCGATCCGGATACAAATGCGGATATCCTTTCGAAGCGGCTTCAGTTCTTCGGTGATCTGACCGATCCGGACACTGTCCGGTTCGCTCCGGTAGAGCCGCTTCCGCTCTTTCGTGAGTGCCTGTACCCTCTCTTCCAACGATGTGCGGTAGGCGAGTAGCTCTTCACGGGTAGTGATCTGATGCTTCTGTAGAAATTCCATCTGCTCGATCCTGGCATCCAGTTTTCGGATGTCTGCCCGGAGCACCGGGGAGATCCTTTTCGGCTTCTGCTTTAGGGCACCCATCTGGTACAGATAGGAATAGTACAGGGCCTGTATCCCTTTTAACTTCTTTTTCGGGGATCTGGAATCTCCTTCTTTTCCAGCAGGTATCCTGCTCTTGGGCTGCAAGATCCACTGCCGGATGCTCTCTTCCGAGTAATACTTCCCAAGGCTCCGCAGACGGATATACCGTTCCATCCCCGGTGCTTTTAATGCAATGTACTTCCGGTTCAGCTTCCACTGGTATCCCCTCTGCTTCATCTGTTCCAGAAACTGTTTCCATGTGAAGCTCTCTGCCACAGCATCCCGGATGTCCAGACGGATCGAGGTTCTCCAGGTCGGCTTTCCGTCCTGTTCTGCCATCCACTGGGCATAGGATTTCCCTTTGCCGTTTTTCGGTTCGATGACAGATAAGCCGTATTTCAGGCATAAGGCATCCGAAGCTTTCCTTACATCCTCATAGTAACTCCTGCTGTTGCTGTGGTACTTTTTCCCATCTTCCATGCTCACGGAATTAAACACGATGTGGTTGTGGTAATGCTCCGTATTCAGATGGGTGGTGATGACTGCTTCGTATTTTCCCTGAAGGAGCCTTTCCGCCAGTTCCATGCCGATCTGGTGAGCAAGCTCCGGGGTGACTTCCCCTTTGGCAAAGCTCTGCACCAGATGGTACCCCTGTACTCCGTCCATCTTGTGGTAGCGTTTCTTCGTAGCTACCATATCTTGATAGGCAGTCTCACAGACGCAGCCGATGGCATCCTCAAAAACGGAACGCTCTGTCTTGTCCCGGTTCATGGCGTAATCAATGGCTTCTTCCAGAGAGCCGGCACTCTGCCCTTTCTTTGTGGTCTTATCCTTATTTCGGATGTAAGTGATGGAATTGTCCAGACGGCTGACCGGGATGATACTGGTGTATGCCATCGGCTACCATTCCTCTTTGACCAGCCTCCATGTCTCTTTCGTCATGCGGAGCATTTCCCGGATACTCTCTTCCCCGGCCATCCCACAGCCGTTGGCTACATGGGCAAGCTGGTTGGCATTGTTGCACAGACCGGATATTTTCCGTAAAAGCTCTGCATGATGCTCACAGGGTCTTGCCCGGACTTCGCCGCCCATGACGATGGAACGGATATATTCCTCACGGGACAGGCCGCTTTTTTCTACCTGTTCTTCCAGAAAACGCAGCTCCTTTGCATTGAGGCGGACTGGTATCACATGGTTTCTTTTTCTCATCTCTTCACCTGCTTTCCAACGGGTTATTGATTACTCCATTACATTTCACGGTTTTTCCAGATCAGGAAGCCTGTCAGCACGCCAATGGCTACTGCTGCCGCAATGATCTTTTTCTTCATATGGACCTCACCCCCTTTCCGGTACCTGGCACAGCTCCATCGGGGCGAACATGATCCCTCTTTTTTCCATCTCTTTTGCGAATTCCAAAAGGTTCCATTTCTTCCCATCGATCATGGCAGAATCGGCATCCAGATAGTGGCAGGTGGATATGTTACGCTCTCCATTTGGGGCATTCTGTACAAGACTCTCCCCGTCTGCCAGACGGAACAGTTCCTCTCCCTGGCTGTTTACAAAACAGATGCACACACCATGGTCTATGATCTCTTTCCGTCTCATCCGGCACCGCTCCAGTGCCTCGTCCTCACGCTTTCCAGCTATGAAAAGACACATTGCAAAAACTCCCATAACTCCTCCGGTCATCGTGCCAAGTACAAATCCTAACATTTTTTCGTTCTCCTTTCGTCTGTTTACGGTCCGGCATGGGGGATTGGGGTTCTCCCCAAAGTGCGTTTGGATATCCAAACGCTATGCTTGCAAAACCAGTCGCATTTTGCTTCGTCCCCTCTGAACCTATCGTTTTTCGGAATTATTCGTTTTCTTTGATTTTGCTTAACCCATCCAGCGTGGTACAGATGATATGGAGTCTGTCAGCCATGCTGATCTCCGTGTTCATCGTCCCGGTGGTCTCTTTTCCGCAGACGACCACCATCCTGCACCGTCTTAAGATCTGATGGGACATTCTCCGCATAGCCTGCATATCCTCCGCATCCCCATCATCAAGGAATGGGGAAAAGCTGTACTGCGGACAGATCGGCACATATCCCAGTTCGTAGATCTTCCGGCAGTACCGCTGTACTTTGGTCTTTCCCTCTTCTACAGAGCAGCAGACATAAGCAAGTGCCTGTTCCAATACGACCATCTCCTTTCCTGACCAGACAAGTTTCCTCTGCCCAGCGTTTTTCCAAAAAGAAACACCCACAAAGCATTCCGGCTCTGTAGATGTCTTGTAGACATCTGGATTCTTTTCTTCCTTTTTTCAGATGTCTGGCAGACATCCGGTTACTGTGGTTCTTTATTCTCTGCTTCTGCCCCGGCTTCCAGTGCGATACGGACACGGTCGCTTCCCAGCTTATAATATGCATCCGTCACTTCGATGCCGACTGCCTGATAGCCCGACTCTGTCGCCGCAAGGATGGTCGTGCCAGCTCCGGCAAACGGGTCTAAGATCAGGCCGCCCGGCTCGCAGATCTGGATGACATCCTTCATCAGCTGGAGCGGCTTTTCTGTCACATGGATGCGGTTCTGGGGATTCCCATAACGGAACACACCCGGAAGACAGGACACCGGGCGGTTGATTGGCATCGGACCGTTGCTTCCCCACACGATGTATTCTGCCTGCTGGCGAAACCTGCCTTTTTGCGGACGGGAATTTCCTTTGTCCCAGACTGCAGTTCCTCTCCAGATCCAGCCTGCCCACTGAAGGGCATCGGTGATAGACGGGTACTGTCTCCAGTCAATAAAAAGGCAGATCGGAGCCCCTCTCTTGCAGGCTTTCCGCACATCGTACAGCCATTCTGCCATCCAGTGGGTCCAGGAACGCTGATCCTTGTTATCCCCATCAAAGTCCGGCAGGGCATTCTCTGCTTTCATGCTGCTGTACTTCTGGTTGGTGGTGCGGTTGCGTTCATTCTGCTTGGTTCCCCCGGACGCATAGGGCGGATCGGTCACGACTGCATCAAAAATCCCCGGCTGGAATCCTTTTACCAGCTTTAAGGTATCCCCATGCAAGATACGCCAGTTCTCCCCTCCGGCAGACTCATCCGGCAGACAGTCCGGTTTTAAAAGATCTTCAAGTTTCAGGGTATTTCCCATAGGCATCATCCTTCCTATTGCTTATTTCCCAGATTTCTCTGGAAGTGCTTCTATCTATGGAACTGCTCATCGGCAGGTATCCTCTTTTTTTGGTACTTCTTTTCTCGGTGTTCTGCGCTGTTCACGGTGATCCGACAGTTCGGTTTCCACATATTCGCTGATGATTCCCAGTGCTTCATAATAATTGCCACTCTTGTGGACACGGTCTGCCATCTCGTTGGCCTGTTCGGACATCCCGGCACATCTGAGCAATCTTGAGGCATCCCCAAGGATTGAGAAAATATTTCCGTCATGCCCTAAGAGCTTCAGCTTCGGACGGGACGGATTTGGTTTCGGCTGCTGTTCCTGCATCTCGTTTTCTGGTGCTTTCACCTGTATCTGGAAATCCGAGCCGGCACCGACATAGAAATGTAAGTATAATTCACCGCCGTCTACCTTGATCTCCCGTTGTTCCAGACTTTCTCCCCAGCCATCGCTGTACTGGCCTCTCAGATACTGCCCCACCACACGGTATTCCTCTGGTGTCAGATTCTCCCGGAGTGTCAGGTTTGCACAGCCATATAAAACACCATCCTGTTCTTTTACCGCCATTGTAATACGTTCCACTTTTTCCTTAATGTCCTTATTTCGGTTAAAATAATCAATCAGGTTGCATGGCTGGTTGTCAGGCATACCGAGCCGGTTGATCTCGTCAACCTTTTCTGCTATAGATGGCTGATACTGCACCAGGTCAGGTCCTTCCAATGGTTCCGCATCATCCAAATCCACAATATCTGAATAGTCCGGGATAAACTCTGCCATCAGAGGGGACAGCATTTCCACTTCTATTTTTTCTTTGATAGGCATCACCTCACTTCCTTTCTCTGCCGTTTCTCCGGTGTTCGGGCAGTCATCTTTGCCATATCTGCCCAGTCTGCCCCTTCGATCTCCGGCAGGTTCTCGATGATCCGATAGCTTCCCTCGTAGGCTTTTCGGATATGTTCACATGCCCACCGTCCGGCAAAGTCATTGTCGGTACATACTTCAATCTCGGTAATCTCCGGGTGCTGGGACAGAAAATGTTCCAGTGCCTGCGGCTTTTTCATACTCCGCTGGCTCTGCCCTTCTTTTGGTGCACTGATCCCGCCAAGCTCCAGACGGTACTTATCCCGGCTTCCCTGTTCCAGTGTCATGTGAGCCAGCACATCCACACAGGCTTCATAAACGGCAACCCGTCTGCATCCTGTTTGTGCCGGAACACAAAAAGCGTATGCCTTTTCGCTTCCAGCCTGTTCCATCTTAAAAGCCTTTCCGCTGGCATCGTAAATCCCACGCAGGAAAGCATATCTTGCCACCTGATTTTCGTCCCGGCCTACGAACACAGCATTGTGATAGGGCAGGCTCTCATAGAGGATTCCCAGATGAACACACTGCTGTAAGACCTCTCCACTGATTCCGCGCTCTTTCAGATATCGGAACACCCTGCGGCAGTCCGGGCTGGCTGGCGGCAGGACAAACAGCTTTTTGGGCTTTGTCTCCACAGGCGGAGGGATGTAGGTGGGATACTCATCTTTCAGCATTTGCACTGCCTCCAGAAAGGAACACCCATCTACATGGATCAGGAAATTTAAGGCACTGGTTCCCCCGATATCTCTGGATTTCCAGTGCCACTGGCTGGTGAGCTCGTTGATTTTAAAGCTATCGTGGTCTGTCAGCTCCCATTCATTTCTGGCTGAAGATTTTTTCAGGCGGTTCGGCTGGTATTTCTTCAGGTACTCAATGGCGGTGATTTCCCTTGCCCGTTTGATCTCTTCTTCCGGAATCCACGGCATTACATCACGGTATCCCGGAGCTGCTCTGCCTTATCCGTTTTCTCCCACGGGAATTCCTTTCTTCCAAAATGCCCGAACACCGCACTCTGTCGGTAGATTGGCCGCTTCAGGTGCAGGGTGTCACAGATCTGGCTTGGGGTAAGCCCGAACACCAGAGGGATCGCTGCGGCGAGGCAGTCATCCGCACAGATCTTTCCCGTTCCAAAGGTATCCACCTGCACCATGACTGGCTGGGCAACCCCGATGGCATAGGCAAGGGACACCTGGCATCGGCTGGCAAGTCCGGCAGCTACCATGTTTTTGGCGATGTAACGGGCCATGTACGCCCCGGAACGGTCAACTTTGGAACAATCCTTCCCGGAGAATGCACCGCCGCCATGCGGTACCAGGCTGCCGTAGGTATCCACCATTAGTTTCCTTCCGGTCAGTCCGGTGTCTGCATCCAGACCTCCGCACACAAATCTGCCCGATGGGTTAATCAGGATCTTGGTATCCTCATCCGGTGGCAGCATACGGAGTGCCGGGCGTAACACTTTCTCCCGGATCTCATGCTCCAGCTTCCGAAGAGATTTTTCCTTTTCATGCTGACAGGACACAACGACCGTATCCAGACGGACAGGTCTGTCATCTTCGTATTCCACGGTCACCTGTGCCTTTCCGTCTGACAGGATTCCCGTGATATATCCACTTCTGCGGCTTGCAGACAGTTCCCTCACAATGCGGTTCGCCAAAACCACTGGCATTGGCATGAGCTGCGGCGTCTCATCACAGGCGTAGCCAATCATGATGCCCTGATCCCCGGCACCGCTGGCAAGTCCGCTCTGAACAGAAACAGTCCCTGCTCTGCGTTCTCTGGATCTCTCCACTGCCCCGGCGATATCCGGACTCTGTTTGTGGATGAGGGCATCCATGTGGATTTCCTCTGCTTCATAGCCTGCACTCTCCAGCACCTTTTTGATGATTTCAAACACCTGTGGCTCAAATCGGCTGGTAATCTCTCCTGCCACAATGATGTTCCCTTTGGTCGCCAGCACCTCGCAGGCCACCCTGGAATTTTCGTCCTCTTTCAGACACGCATCCAGAATGCTGTCTGCGATCAGGTCGCAGAGCTTATCCGGATGTCCTTCTGTTACGGATTCTGCTGTATAAAATCGTTTCATAATCGTTACCATCCTTTCCAAGTAAATAATAACGGCAGGAAACGCTCCTTTCTGGAACACTTTCTGCCGGATCTGGGTTATAAGTTGTCTCACATTCTGCACTTTTCTGGTACTTTCAGACACTTTTTTCAACCTAAATACTACCAATGCACACCCTTACATAATCCCCCTGTTTTGAACACATCCCTGCCCGTGCGGTCATTATTTGTCTCATTTTCTGCACTTTTCGGGTACTTACGAACACTTCTGACTCCACACTGCCCCGGAAACCGGCACCGCCAGGACGATGTTCCTGGCACCTCTCCATTCATATGAACACGTGACGAGCGTCAAAACCTTATCGTATATACACTTCAGGTAATCATCTCCGGTTTCGAACACTTTCCTCTGCTTAGCTGCTTTTAAGTACTCCTGCACTGCCGCCACATCTGGAAGTTTCTGCTGGAACGGGAACAAATTCCTGTCTGCTTTCAGCACCGTGACAATTCGATATTCCTGAATGCTATCCTCTGTCTGAAGATAAGCAAAGGGATGCTCCTGATAATATGTTTCATCTGCATAGAAATCCAGATTTCCGAACATTGCCCCACTGTTCATGTTGTGACCGTAAATGATAAGGTTCCGACTTTCAGACACTTTGCAGTCTGCCTGTAAAAACAGGCTTCCGTTGATGTCATATTCCTTTTTGTAATTCCGTTTCAGGTAAAACTCCCCATTCTCCTGTTCGGACTGAAGCACCGGGTAATCGATTCCGGTATCTGGTATCGTCAGCCATCCCTGCACATCCAGGTATTGTTTCCGAAGAGTAACAAGGTCTACCGTAGCCACCGGGCATTTTCTTCCAGCTGGTTGGTCTTTCTTTTCAGAGCCTGAGGCTCCCGGAGCTTCCGGCTCCGGGAAATTCCCTTTCAGCTCTGCCACCAGCTTTTTGTTTTCCATTGGAAGATATACCATGTGGTAAATCAGAAATCCGGCACTTAAGAAAAGAGCAGCAAGACATACCGCTTGAAAAAGTTTTTTCACGATTTTCATCGTTCCTGTCCGGCTTTTCTCTTCTTTGGCTGACTCTTCTGTGTCTGTCCCGGCACAGGCGGTTTCCTTGCTGCTTTCAGGATTGGTTCTGTTGGGATCTGATTCTGCCTGCAGCCCTTTAAGATTCCGGTCAGGTACGACCGTCCGGGCGGATTAAAGTTCTGCATGTAATCTTTTGTCATGATATAGACAATGGCTTTGATCTCTCTTCCGCCTTTATTCTTGACGGTGATTTCCTGTTTGTCGTAAAAATCAGGATAGCCTTCATAAAGATCCAGGCTCTTTTCGCAGTCCCCGGTCAGTGACCAGAGGACGCCGTCCACATGGCTTCCCTCTTCCGGGAAGATGGTGGCAAGACCGCTTCCTGCGGCTGCAAAGGTCAGCCGATACCCCTCCAGGCGGACGGTTTCTACCACCTCCGCCTTTGGGCACCGATATGCCATCTGGTCCAGATCCATGTTGCTTCCATACGCAAAATATAATTGTTTCAGCCTATCTGCCCCCTTTTTTCTTCTTTCTTCTGGATGCCACACCCATGCCGATCAGACCGCCGGTGGAAAGGATCAGGCACAGGGCCGGAATCCAGAGGTTGGTGTCATCGCCTGTTTTCGGGTTACTTACAGACGGGGTGTCCTCCGGCAACTTCTCGTTCGTCACTTTCTGGATGACTTCAATCACTGGGGTTTTGTCATCTACATAAGTAAATGTCACTTCATGCTTGGTCTCATCCAGCTGATATCCTTCCGGTGCTTTGGTCTCAACCAGATAATAAGTGGCTGCCTTATCAAATTTGCCATCCTTATAAGTTCCGATTGCAAGCAGTCCGCTGGTTGCATGACCGTTTTCATCAGTGGTCAGGGTTTCTACCACTTTGCCATCGGCATCCCTCAATTCAAATTCCGCACCTTTCAGTGCAGCTCCGGTATCCTTGTCCGTTTTCTCAATGATCAGACGTCCCTTTGCGGTATCATCTTTCATGGCTACCTTCTGGATCTCTGCGGTGTCTGCCACCTCGAAGGTGATCTCTTCCGAAACGACATAACCGTTTGGAGCCTGCTCTTCTTTCAGGGTGTATTTACCGATTGGAAGTTTTTCGATATAATGCGGCTCTTTACCGGAAGTCCAGGTTTCTACGATATTGCCATTTTCATCTGTGATGGTCAGTTTGGCTCCTTCGATCTCATTATCTCCGGTAATATCCGTTTTGCTGATCTCCACTTTGGTCACATCATCTTCCATTACCTGTTTCTGGATCTCTACAGTATTCTCCACGGTGAATGTGATGCTTTCCGCAGTGGCATATCCATCGGCCGGCTTGGTTTCTGTCAGGGTGTACGATTTTCCTACAACCAATTCTTTGATGATGTGCGGCTCCTTGGTGGATGTCCATTCCTCAACAACAGCCCCGTTTTCATCCGTCAGCTGTAATCTGGCTCCCGGCAGTTCCTCGCCTGTGGTCAGATCGGTTTTGGAAAGTTCCACGGTTGTCGGCTCATCTTCAAATACGAACTCATAGGACACTTCTGCTTCTTTGTCTCCCTGGTACTCAAAAACAAATTCCTGTTCTTCTCCGGTGGTGACAAATCCATCCGGTGCATACAGCTCCTTCACATAATAGGTTCCGTCAATCGGCAGGTCTGCAATAAAGGAAATCTTTCCATCTACATCTGTTGTTTTTAACTCGATCAGGGTATCTGCTTCCATCAGCACCTTTCCAGATGCGGACAGGATGTCGTTCCTAGTGTACAATCCAAAGATGCCGCCTTTTAATACACGGTCGGTATCCTTTTCTTTCTTCAGGACGTTCACTTTCACCTTCTGGCGGTTGTTCTGCCAGTCCTCATCGTATACGACAACCGGGGTATCCTGATCGCGGTAGGAAAGATCTACATATCGTGGTTCTTCATCCAGGATATAACCATATGCTGTGCCTACCTCTTTGACATAATATTTTCCAACCGGAAGGTCAGATACTTCTGCAACACCGTTTGCATCGGTAGTTACAGTTGCTACCAGTTCGTCCTTGGAATAATAGTCCGGGCTTACGCCATCAGCTGCTTTGATATCTTCGGCAGCACGGATTTCGAAGGTAACGTCTGTCAGGCTTCCTGTAATGTACTCAAAGAAATGTTCCACAACACCTTTGACGTTATCCAGCAGGGTGATCTTATCAAGGAATTCGCCCTTCTTGTTTACGATCAGCAGTGCTTTCGGTACATGGTCCTGCATTTCCACTTTCTGTATTTCTGCGGTATCCTCGATGGTGAATTTCACATCCGTAGTCTTTAAATAACCATGCGGTGCAAGGGATTCACGGAGGATATAGGTTTTTCCAACAGTCAGATATTTGATCACATGAGGCTCATCCTTTACGGAAGTCCAGCTGTCGATCACGTTTCCATCCTCATCCAGAACAGAAAGGGATGCTCCGTTCAACTCCACGCCTGTGGTCAGATCGGATTTTGTCACCTCGATGGTCGTCGGCTGGTTCTTCTTAATCGATTTCAGTTTAATGGTCTGGATGTCTTGTCCCTGATAGGTGGCATCAAATTCCAGTACCTCATCAGAGGATACAAAACCGTCCGGTGCAGAAATTTCTTTTACATAATAAGTTCCAAGCGGCAGGTCCAGGGTGAAGTGTGCCTGTCCCTTTTCATCGCTTGTAATCTCCTGTAATAAGGTGTCCGCTTTCACGATTACATTGTCATCGGATTTGATCTCATTCTTATTATAAAGACCAAAGACGGCTCCAGCTACCACGCTTCCGGTTTCTGCATCCTGTTTTTCCACGGTGATGCTTACCTTCTGGCGTTCATTGGTAAATGTCACTTCTTCGTCTACAACCGGGGTATCCTGTCCGGCATAGGTAAAGGTTACCTCTTCTCCTTTGGCATTCCAGGTGTATCCTTCCGGTGCTTTTTTCTCTTCTACACGGTATTTTCCGAGCGGAAGATTCTCGATTACGGCACTTCCGGTTTCATCGGTCGTTACCGTTGCCACCAGTGTGTCCTTGGCATATTCCAGATAACGGTTGCCGTTCTCATCTGTCTGATGGTCTGCGGTATAGATATCCTCGGAGGCGTAAACTTCAAACACGGCTCCTGCAAGGCTGGCTTCCTCATAAGTAAAATCTTTATCAAAACCTTTGACTACTTCGCCTTCCTTGTGGATGGTCAGTCTGCCTTTTGCCGGGTGGTTCTCGAATTCCACCTCGATGATCAGGTCACCGCTGACCGGATCTTCCTGGTATGCGGTATCGCTGTCTACCTTGATTTCCACGGTATTGGCACTGTGGGTGTATCCATCCGGTGCAGTCACTTCTTCGATGCGGTAATTTCCACAAGCCAGATTCTGTGGCAGGATCAGGTATCCATTCTCATCCGTAAAATAAGATTTATGTACCGTAGTAGATGGGTAAGTGGTCACCTGTTCCACATATTTCTTGTTATCCAGATTGTATACTTTAAACTCGGTATTCGGAACCAGGACAGATTTCTTTGTCTCGTCATCTTTTTTGACGATCTTTAATTTTGCTTCAAACTCTTCGTCCAGAAGCACACGCCATACCTGCGGCTGATCCGGATTGTTTTCCGAGATCACAACCTTAAAGTCATCGACTGGTTTGAAGTTGTGCGGTGTGGTGGTCTCCCTTACAATGTAGGTTCCGTATGCAAGCGGAATGGAGCATGCATATCCACGCTCATCCGTGAACATTTCTGTCTGTCCGTCTGCGGTCAGCACGACCGGAGTAGCAGATGCAAAGTCATAGGAACCGTCCTTATTTTTCTTCAGGCTGCTCTCCAGATATGCACTGAATCCCACACCTTTTAACAGATCGGCATCGGTCTTACCATTGTTGGCTGCTTTAATGACCTGGAACGGCTGTTTGATCACATCTTCCAGAGAAGTTGCGGTACGTTCTACCGTCTGAACCAGATCTCCCTCGTCATTACACTCCAGATCATGTTCTTCCGTGTCTGCCAGATATCCGACAGGCGGAGTCAGTTCTTTAACGTAATACTTTCCGAGATAGAGGTCTGCGACTTCTGCATTTCCCTCTGTATCCGTAGTCAGGGTTGCAATCTGTGTTCCTGCCGGGTAAAGAACACCTGTCTGTCCATCTGGATGTACGATATCTTCACGGGCATACAATCCGTAAACAGCACCCTCAAGTGTTGCATCTCCCTGTGCGGTCTTTCCGGTTTCGGAATCCTCTTTTACCAGTTTGATCTTCGCATTGATCCGCTCATTCTGGAACGTATGGTTGAAAGAAACCGTTGCCTCTTTGTCTGTTGTGTACTGGAAGGTAAAGGAGTACACATCCTCGCCGTTTCTCACATATCCAGCTGGTGCACCCAGCTCTTTCATGTAGTAGCTGTTGGCGATTGGCAGGTCTGCCTGATATACGGCTTTTCCGTCTGTTCCGGTCACTGCTTTCTCAATGAGAGTATCTTTCTTGACCACAATGGTTCCGTCCGCTGCTTTGATGTCATTTCCGGCATACAGACCATAAGTGCCGCCCGGAAGATATTTCCTGGTTTCTTTATCCTGTTTGTATACACTCACGCTTGCTTTCTGGCGGTCATTTTTGAATGTCACGCTTCCCATGACCTTTTCCACATTACTTCCGGCATAGGAAAGGGTGATCTCCTGGCTTTCACCAGTGCATACCAGATTTTGTGGTGCCTGCATTTCTTTTACCACATATTTCCCCAGATATAGCTTATCCAGTGTGGCACTTCCGTCATCCCCGGTGGTGAGTCCGGCTTTCACCAGTGCATCTTTTTTGTAGATGATTGTTCCGTCTGCGGATACAATGTCCTCTGCAGCATAAACGTTGTAAACCGCGCCTTTTTGTTTCTGCTCTGTATAAACAAAGGAAACACCATCATCGGTCACCTTTGCTCCGGTCAGGACTTCGCCTAATTTGTAAACGGTCAGGCTTGCCATCTGCTCTGCATCGGTAACGGTCTGTTTTACGGTATCCCCGATGACCAGTTTCACATCGTAGGCTTTGGTATCCAGCAGATATCCGTTTGGTACGGAGATTTCTTTCAGGTATACGGTATCCTGTGTTTTGGTGATCGTAACGCTGGAAGCTCCGTTGGCATCTGTGGCCGGCATCTTTGTGATCAGGTTCTTTCCATCCTTGTCACTGTAAACGCCATAAACTGCACCTGCGATGGCTTTGTTGCTCTTACGGTCTTTCTTTACGATCTCCAGAGTTGCCTGTTTTACCCATGATACTTTAAAATCTACATATTTCTCATCGGTCACACCCTCGCCAAATACCAGGGCAAGGTCCTGTGTCTCGCTTCCGGTTGTGATCTTATAAGCGGAATAATCTTTGATGATGCTTCCCTTCATGGTGACAGACCATTCCCCTTTGACATCCACTGCCTGTGTCAGCGGTGCAGATAAGTAGAATTTGGTACCGCCGCAGATCTCCACGGATGCACCTGCACTGCTTGTTTTTCCCGTTGTCACATTATGCAGTTTGACACCGGACGGCAGCTTCATGGTGATGGTCTGCAGTTCGGATGCCTTGAAGGTGATCTCTTCTGTTCTCTGGCTGTTGCCGCTGATATATGCGGTAACATTTGCATTGGAGAAACTCATGTCCACTTCCGGTATCTCCGGCTGGCTCATGCAATAATTGTAGAGTTCCATTGCCAGAGCCTGTCCGTTTGCATTCGTACCGGAAAAAGCGTCACTACTGTTATTGGCATAAGACGCAGCCAGATGGACAATGATAAACTGTTTTCCAGCGGAAAAATCAGGATGTTTCTCTGAGAAAAATCCATTTTCGCCGGATGCTTTTGTGCCGTAGTAGCATACTTTTGCCAGTGCTTTGCTGTCACCCAGTTTGGTGATCTTATAGACACTATCCCCAGGTCCTGCCTTGGACGGCTGCACACAGTAGGCAGTTGCAGACACGTTTCCAAATTTTACGGTATATTTATAAGTTACGTAGGAACCCAGACCGTAGTCTGCATAATAGTATGCAGCCCCTCTTGTCACATCTACGTCCTGTGTTGCTCTTGTACTGGTATTGACTGCAGTGAATGAAACGGTTTCCCCATCTTCCATTGCCATCAGGTCAATATCCTGTTCCCCTGCCTGCTCCAGAACATCGCTGAGTGTCAGCCCGGATTCTTCATCGGTTGTATTTTCCGTTTCGGATTCCTCTAATGCAGCATCAAACTCGGATTCGGAAAGTCCGTCCTGAAATTCGGGTTCTGTTTCTTCCGGTTCTTCTGTTTCAGATTCAGCTGTCTCCGGCTCAACAATTTCTGTCTCTACAGGCTCTGTCTCAGTTTCTTCCTGCGAGGCAGCTTCCTCATCATCAGAACCTGTATCCTCTTCTGTAACTGCCTGTTCTGTCTGTGGTTCACTCTGAGACGCTGCCACAGGCTCTTTTACGATCAGGTTTCTCCCAATCTGATAAACCGGGTGGTTCTGGTTGACTGGCTCCACATAATAAACGGCATGGTAAGTGTCTGCATGGCTGGTGCTGAAACTCTCCCCGGCGTCACTCTCTGCTTTCTGGAATGTCACTTTGACTTTGCTTTCGTCCTTGATTTCCAGATTCGTGCGGTCACTGGAAACATCAAACTCCTGTCCGACTTCCAGCTCCAGATTGTTGGCTTTTACCACTTCCTCTTCATCCAGCAGATCTTTTACGGATTCATAAGCTGGCGGTTCTGCCGTTTTCGGCTCTTCCGAAGCATAAACGGTCAACGGTGAAATGACCGTGGATAAGATGGTGACTGCCGCCATCACCCCTGAAAGGATCCGCCTGAATCGATATTTGCTCTTCATGTTTTCTACCTCTTTCTTATTTTTCTTCATTTCTCATAAGAACAGCCGGATGTTCCCACCCGGCCTGTCTGTTCTCGTTATTCTGTTATCTTGCGTCCGCTGTCCGTCCTGGCTTCTGCAGACAGGCATAGGTGCTTTTGTCATACCGCCATGCTTTATCGCCGTCCAGGTTAGCAAGCAGATGCTTCCGCACATTTTTGTATTCGTCCCCGATTAGTCCGAGGCGGAGCAAAAAGGTACGGAATGTAAATGCCGGGTTATCCCCGATCTCCGTCTTTTTGGCATGGGTACAGGACTGGTTGACCGCCTGTGCGGATATGGCAAGTGCCAGCGTAATGTTTGACCGGACTTTTCCTGCATGGAGGGTGCTTTCAAAACAACGCCATTCCAGTGTTCCCTTGGAAAAAACAGCATGTAGATTTAAGGCATAATACCTTGTCCAGTTGTAATGCTCGGAGCTTCCGTCATTTCCCTCATACCATGCCCTTTTGAATTTTTCCATCGTGATGGTGCTGTTTGGCATCCGGCGGATCTTCTCCACTACCATAGGACGGACTTTCTGACAATACTCATCTTCCCTTCTCGTCTGTACATTTAAGGCTTTGAACAGAATATCCTCTTTGCAGTACATGATCGTCAGTGCATTTTTCAGACTCCTTGGTGTATGATTGGATGCGTCCACATGGACATGCATGCCACAGGATGAATTGACAAAAGCACCTGCGTTTTTGACACACCGCACCACTTCCTGGAGTTTCCCCATTTCCGAATATTCCAATTTCGGGGATACCATTTCTGTCGAATAATCTCCATCGGCATCTATTACAGTACCATTTGCCAGCCTTTCACAGTCGATACTGCTGTCCCTTGAAAATTTCCACGTTTTTCCATCTGAATCTTTTACACACCAGGAATCGTAAGAACGGATATGATATGGCTCTGTTCCGAACATTCTTCCAATCGCAACAGCCGCATCATAGCGGCTGATACCTGTCATCTCAATCTCTGTACCAAAATACTGGTCTTTTAGGTCGATCTGCTTCACCCACCCTTCGCTTCTGGAACAGGTGAACCGCTTTGGATCTCTTCATCTACTGCTTTCAAATTTCTGCCTATTGCTTCAATGACATTGACAGTGACACCATTACCGGCCTGCTTGTAAAGCTGGTTATCCGATGTTTCTTTTTCCATCTTGGAAATCTGACCATCCCGGTATCCCTGCAGCCGCAGACACTCCCTTGGCGTCAGCCTGCGGATTCTGCCGTGGTAAATCACTCCATGACGGTCAGTTGCCGTAATGGTGAACATTGGCTCTTCCGGTTCTTTCATCCTTCTTCCATTCTGGCGGACTTTTTCCCTGGCCGGTGTCAGCACTGCCCTTGGCGGTTCTTCCACCAGCACCCCGGAACTTTCGCCCCTGTGGTTATGGATACTGGAATCCTGTCTGGTATTCAGACATCTTGCAACGTCTGTCACCAGCGGCGGAGGGGAGATATCTACAAAATGCAGTGTTCCCTGCTGGTTTCCGGTCGTCAGGGTATGGGCGATCTCATGCCCGACTCTTCCCCTGCGGCTGTTGATTCCCGGATATCCGAGATCGATGCTGTCCCCCTCGTAGGCCATCTTGTATCCTTTTCGGGTGTTTTCCTTGATTGGGATACCGACTTCGTATAATCCGGTCTTGCCGCCCATACCACCAGCCCCGCTGGTCAGCGTGCAGCTCAGTCCTTCTTCTGCGTAGACTCTTTCTCCCTGTTTGCCAGCATGGACTTGTATAAGAGCTGTTCCATTTGCTTTTGGGAAAGGTAATATTTTTCCGGCACATCTTCCATCAAGATATCCGACAATATACACCCGCTTCCTTGACTGGGGGACTCCGAAATCCTTGCTGTTAAGCACTTTCCATTCGACATGATACCCCAGTTCAGATAGCGTACTGAGGATGGTGTGAAACGTCCGCCCTTTGTCATGCGAAAGCAGACCGGGTACGTTTTCAAGGAGAAAATACGCAGGTCGTTTGTCTGCAACCAGTCTGGCAACTTCAAAGAAAAGGGTTCCTCTTGCATCGGCAAATCCTTCCCTTCGTCCAGCAATTGAGAATGCCTGGCAAGGAAATCCCGCACATAAAAGATCAAAGTCCGGCATTCGTTCTGTTTCAATATTTCTTGCGTCATTGCAGAACCACTCTCCTTCCGTATCAAACAGCACCCGGTAGTTGTGATCTGCATATGCATCTGCTTCACAGTGTCCGACACAGGTGAAGCCCCCTGCCCTGTGCAGCCCTTCTCGGAATCCTCCGATTCCACTGAACAGGTCAAAAAATCGAATTGTTCCGGCTATCAGCCTCCCTTCGCTGCGAAAAAAACAGTGCAGATTTCTCTGCACCGTTTCCGTCTCTTGGTTTCTGTTTTGTGATGTCTATTCTTCTGATTCCGCTTCCTCTGGCTCAGATTCTTCTGCTTCTTCGGTTTCCAGTTCTGTTGGCTCTGCTTCCGCTGGCTCTTCGTTTTCTGGCTCTGTCGGCTCTTCATCTGCTTCAGCTTCGTCCGGTTCTGTCATTTCTCCGTCTGTTTCAGCTTCCAGTGCTTCTGTCTCAGGCTCTTCTGCTTCAGATTCTGCTGACTCTTCATCCGGTTCTGATTTCGCAGTCTCAGGATCTTCCATTTCTGTTTCTTCGGCTTCCTCTGACTCTGCTTTCCATTTGGCTTCTTCTTTTTCGATTGCATCTTCGATAAGCCAGATTAAGAAGTCTTTCTGTTTCATGCCATTCCTGGCGAGGACTGCTTTCAGTCTGGAAAATAAATCCTCGGTTACCTGTACTGCTACTGTTCTTAAATCTGCCATGTTCGTCTTTTCTCCTTTTCTTGTCATGTGTTCTTCGATTACCATTTCAAGGTATTTTGGTATGCTGATTCCTAACTCTTCGACTTCCAGTTTTAGCTTTTCATGCAGCTCTACCGGGATTTTTCCGCATATGTTTTTCATCTCCATTGTGTTCGTTCTCCTTTCTTTTTTCTACATACAACATACCCTAAAACGTGACAGAAAGCTATTCACAATACCCAACGAATATGAAACCTTCAAAAGCACCCAAAGGATGCAGATCTAATAACATTCAATAGGCATCACCCCTTTCAAAAATCCGTGATTTATACTAATTTGACTGCTTGAAATTTGGCTATTTTATCACCAGGAAAGACTTGACTTTTTCAGAATGCATCCTCAAGCCCGGAGAGAAAATCCAGCATCTGGGACGGGATTTCTTCCTTCTTTGAAACACTTTCCCCGGAGCCTGAAATGGAAACACCTGCCAGTTCTTCCCGGATTGCCTGCCGGATACTTTTCTCCAGCTGGTTGTTTTCCTGATCTTTTAAGATCACTTGAACCAGATAGCTGCTCTTCTGCCCATCCGGAACACTTTGCAGGATCTCCCATGCCTTTTTGTGGTCCGGGTTATCAAGGTTCAGGCGGAACGAGAAAACGGGTCTCTTTACTTCGCGCACATCTGCCCCACAATCCGCTCATAGCCGGAAGCGTTGGCGTGTACGTCTGTCAGGTAAACCTGCCGACACAGCCCGTCCTGCGGTGTCACGTGCCGTTTCAGAATGCTGGCTCCGCCGCCCATGATCACGGACGGAATTGCCTTCAGATCGAACCCGGCTTCCATAATTGCAGACAGTATTTTCTCCGTGTAGAGCCTTCCCTGCCGGACAATGATTTCTTTTGCGGCCGGGTCCATGCTGCAGCTCTGGCCGTTCATAACACGTTCGATCTGAATATCCGTTACAGACAGTCCGATATTTCTGCGTACCTGCTCGGTGATCTCATCCACACACCGGATCACACCAAGTTCGAGGCTGCGGCAGGTAGCGGCATTTGGAACACTGTTGTCCAGCCGCATCAGGTCTACGGTCCAGCCACCGATATCTGCGAGAAGAACAGAAGGCTCGTCCCGAACACATTCCGGGTGAAGAGCTAGGGCAGAGTACCCCTGTGGGAACAGTTTTACATCCTGAATCCGGATCTCATAGCTCTCATCCTCGTACCGGAAACGCAGAGGCTGCTCTTTCCGAAACAGATATTCCCGGAAGCCTTTTTTCTCCCTGCCAAAACTTGCCAGTGGAAGACCGGCTGCCAGAACTACATCTGTTTTCCGCTCTCCCCGGCGATAGCGGATTTCCTGGGCAATGGCTGCCATTGTCAAAAGATAATAATTGTCATTGGAAGTCTTATTTCTCACCAGCGTCTGCCGCCCGGTTCCACACACATAAAATTTCCCATTGTACTGCAGGACATTCCGCATGGTATACGGCTCGTAATCGTATCCTGTCAGTCCGGTCGGGAAACATACATGGGGAGTTTTTATGTAAGTGCAAAATAATTCGACGGATTGTGTTGCCCTAAAAAATATCCCATAATAATCAATAGAGAATGCAAGCATTTTACTTCATCTTTTCTTGCTAGAAATGATAGGTGCGAGCATTTTACTCTATTCAAGTTATGGAGGTGTGCTCATGAAAAGCAAAAGAATACCTGTCGAAGAACAATACC
>ENA-UAPL01000210-UAPL01000210.1-human-gut-metagenome-genome-assembly--contig:-NODE-210-length-30639-cov-17.690230_pt1 | contig 30639 bp, 20 predicted proteins | sample MGYA00243480_ERZ654577 | MGnify/ENA primary metagenome ERZ654577 (study PRJEB26926, sample SAMN06164678) | human gut metagenome | biome: ENVO:00009003; feature: ENVO:2100002; material: ENVO:00002003...
GTGTCTCGTGGGCTCGGAGATGTGTATAAGAGACAGTGTGTGTTTTGCGTAAATTTGCAAGCATAAAATCGATTATTAAATTAAATTGTTGGAGTATGAAGAAGATTTACCTATCTATTCTTATGACCTTGTGTCCCCTGCTCCCGGGCATGGCGCAACAACTATCGCAACACGGGAGAGATACCTTTGGCCAGACGGGTCTTCGAGCCTCCGCAGCGTATACCCCTAAGCCTTTCCTCCAGGAGGGCAAGGAGTGGTACACTCGGTGTGTCCACTATTTTCTTGGAGAATCTACTTACAAACAGTGGGTCGAGGGTGATACAATCTTGGACGGAGTCGCCTACAAAAAATTTTATGATGAAAACGTGGTAGAAGGATTCCTGCGTGAGGAAAACGGCAAGGTGTTGGGCAAAGAGGGTTCCCACTACGACTACGACATCTCCGACTGGAGTAGTCATCTCGTTTATGATTTTTCCCTTGGCAAAGGTGACACGACCGTGTTTCACGATTACTTCCGCCTCAATGTGAATACGGTCGATACAATCTTGGTGGACGGTGAGCCCTATCGCCGTTTGGGAATCGGTTGTTACAGCTATTATGAGGGTGACACGGATTACTCAAAGGGTAACATACGGGAATATTGGGTCGAGGGCATAGGGAGCGACGTCGGTCCCGATCCTGGCCCTGGATTTGATTGGGTCACTTCGTTCTATATGACGTTTGATTCTTGCAAAGTGGATGGCAAGTTGCTCTTCACAAGCAATGATTTCTTGCGTGCTCCGCATAGCGATCGCCAATGGATTTGTGCCGACTATAGGAAAACAAATCACTGGGAGACCCACGAATTGTATTTTCTGAGACATGGCAGGAGAAGCTATGCTTGTGCTGGCGAGACGACGCTGAACGGAAAGACGTATCAGAAGGTTTATTCCAACAAATACCTTTTCGCCATGCGCCGTGAGGACGGTCGCGTGCTGGCCGATGCCGACAGCTACCGTGCTGCCTTTGCCCGGGCGAGCGACGTTTACCCGACGAACGACGAGGGCGAATACATCCTCTACGACTATGACGCGCATGTGGGCGACGCCTACCTTGGCACGCAGTACACCGTGGTGGAGGAGGGCGACACGACGCTCTCCGACGGGCAGAGCCGCCGCATGTTGGTGCTGTCGTCGGGCCACCGCTTGATAGAAGGCGTGGGCTGCGTCAATGTCCAAGGTACGCCGTTCGACTACCTGTGCCACGACAATGCGCCAAACACGTTCTTCGACTTCTCGCTCCTTGAGAACTACTACGACGCCGAAGGCCACCGCATCTATGTCAACACGCGCGAGAAAGCCTATGAGGCCATTGTCGCTGGCGTGCAGACTGTCGCCACCTCCGACCGCCTCGCTTCTGACGACTGCGTCTATGACCTTCAGGGCCGCCGCATGGACGTGCGCCATTTGCCCAAGGGTATTTATATCCAGCACGGCAAAAAGTTTGTTGTGAAGTAGAAGCGCAGGCTTCTGCAATAGGAAAAAACAGAGTGGAACAAATTTTAAAAAAACATGTCATGATGAAAAACGTAAGAAAGAACATGTCAGCCATTGCTCTTTTGGCTTTGGTAATGGCCGCGCTAATGCCTCAGAAGGCACAGGCGCAGGAACGCATCCCGTTTTTGGCGGAGGGCAAAACATGGACGGTGTTCAACTATGATGCTCGATATGAAGGCGCGCTGGTCGTTAAGGACTCGGCACGGTATAGCGTCCTTGGCGACACCATCGTAGGGAACAAAACCTGCAAGCTCTTAGAGACCGAGATAGGAACGGTCCCCGCCTATCAGGAGGGACGCAATATTTGTTTTTACTACCCCGACGACGCAGAACCGAGAATCATGTATGAGTTTGACTGCCAAGTCGGCGACCTCGTCCATGTCGATTCTGAAAGGGAGGCTCGTGCCGAAGTGACCAAGGTGGACTCCTTGTGCCTTGGTGGCACTTATTATCGCGTGGTCCACTATTCTGTGGATGGCATGGAAGGACGCTACAATGAGTTGATTGGCAGTGGCACAAGTGTGCTCAATTCCATTTTGCTTCCAGGACAATTCCGAGGCGTCAAGGTCACTTTCCGTGGAATGAATATTTCGGAAGCCTGCTCCATAAAGCATAGCGAAAAAGCTTGCACCGACCACTGCCTCGCTTCCGACGACCGCGTCTATGACCTTCAGGGCCGCCGTATGGACGTGCGCCACTTGCCCAAGGGCATTTATATCCAGCACGGCAAGAAGTTTGTGGTGAAGTAGAAGCGTCTCTTCTTTAATTAATTAAAAAAATGCAATAAGGCCACCGGGACCAAGAGGCAACGCACTTTTGACTTCTGATAGCCTTTGCGCATTCCCTAAACTCCGAACCAACTGCTGCTTTTTTTGCACATTCGCCGAAAAAATACGTTTGGATAGAAATCCATGTAATTTGTTGATATACAGAAAGATAAAGGTGATGTTTGTGTTCGGGGGGGGTAATACTGCGCATAAGTCAAAATAAAGGTAAAAACATTTGGTGTTTTGATAAAAATATCGTAAGTTTGCAGATAGAATTAATAACAATATAAAAACGATACATCATGAGAGGTTTTAACAATTTACTTTTCGTCTTGTTTGCCCTGTCGGCAAACGGAGCGGACGGGACTGTCGGGACAGTCTCAGTCCAGAAGGGAAACAACGTGTCTGTGAATGGTGAGGTCCCATTGTCCCTGACGCTTGACGGCAAGGATCACCAGAGCTGCCAGTTCCTATCCAAGAGGGCCCCAGATGAGAACCATGAGTTCACGTGGAAGGAGGTGACGACTACCCGTGGCGGCGAGTTGGCAGAGATATTGGGCGACCAAAAAGAGGAGATAGACTCCCTGGTGATCAATGGCCCTGTCAACAGCGCAGATTTTGAGACCCTGTTTCATTCGTCTCTCTATGGTTATCTCTCCGCCATCAACCTGAAGGGTGCCGAGTTGGAGAACAATGCCGTGCCTGCCTATGCCTTCTACCGTGACGGCGAGCAGCACCAGGGGGAAACGTTTTATTATATACATCTGAGGAGGATTATCCTGCCCGAAAACGTGGAACGCATCGGCAATAGTGCTTTTTACCAGGCCCTTGCCCTGCGGGAACTCAACTTCCCCTCCTCGCTCCGTAGCGTGGGAGACTATGCTTTCTATAATACCCCAATACGGATGAACCCCTTGGTGCTTCCCGAAGGTTTCGAGAAAATCGGTGCTAACGCATTCTGTCATTGCGGAAAACTCTCCGAGGTCATACTGCCCTCCACGATAAAGCAGATAGGCGACGAGGCTTTCTCCACCACGAAGATTTCCTCGGTCAATCTGCCCGAGGGTCTTGAGAGCATTGGGTGGCGTGCTTTTTGGGACACTTCTCTAAAGGAAGTCTCCATTCCTAACTCCTGCCTGAACTTTGGCACCGATTACGTCGGCGAGAATTTTGCCATGAACCGGTATCTTGAGAAGATTCACTTGCCTGAGGGAATGACGGAGATCCCTTATGGGTTTGTCTGCAACGACATCATGCTGCGCGAGATCAATATTCCGCATACGGTAAAGCATATCGGAAAGAGAGCCTTGGCACAGTGCACGTCATTGAAGCGTCTGGAGTTTCCTTTGGGAATGCAGTCCCTTGGAGAGGGTGCCTTGGGCTATCTTGAATCTTTGGAGTGCATTGTCTTCCCCGCCTCGATGAAATCTTTGGGCACTAAGAGTTGCGTCCACTGGAGGGACATCAAGGAGATCTATTGCGCCGCCACGGAGCCCCCTGTATGCGATCGCACGGACGGCGGTGTCTTTTCTGGCTTTGATTTCCCCGATGGCTTAAACACCCCCGTTGTCTATGTGCCCAAGGGTAGCATCAACAAGTACAAGGACACTTCTCGCAATTGCATGGGCTGGGAGAAATTCTGGAACTATGTCGAGATTGATCCGAGCGAGTTCCCCACGACGGCTGTCGATTCCCCTGCTATTGTGGAGACACAAAGCAAGGACAACAGCATCTATGACCTGATGGGCAGGAAGGTGGAGCGTCCGCAAAAGGGTAATATCTATATCCAAAACGGCAAGAAGTTTGTGGCGAAGTAAAGGCTGACCTCTTCATTCATTAATTAAAAAAATACGATAAGGCCACTGGGACTAAAAGGACTAACGATCCTTAGGTCTCGGTGGCCTTTGTTGTAAATGATTTTCCAACTTGACAGTTTTGTTTGTTCGCTATTTTTGTTTCTTGTACCTCAGAATACGACAAGGCATTGGTTTTTCCGGTCTTATCCTTTATACCAACTACCAACTTGCTAGCAATATGATTCCTTTCATTGATAATCATAAAACACGAGCGAAAAAAGGTTATTTTGGAGATTTTTGAGTTACTACTAACACAGAGATGACACAAATATCATTTCATTGACCTGCACAATCAAAAGACAAAACCGGAAAATTATGGCTCAGGAGAGATTGTCTATCCACGGACAATCTCCCCTGAGCCGATATTCAAAGAAATTTAGAAGAAGTTACTAAAATTTCAGAGAGACATTACAGAATTCCCTTCTCTCTTAGCCTCAGTGGCAGGAAAATCGTAAAACTTTGATGTCTCACAATACGGGGTAAGCCGATGGCTTATGTTAAAAAAACTTACATTCCTTTCTTGCTCAGCATCGCCAATTTCTTCTTAAGAAAATAAACGACAATGCCATTAAAAGGATAATAGACAGCATGACCATTACCATCATCATGCTTGTTAGACCACTTTTCTAGTTGATCCTTAACATCTTTCTGCGTCCACAAAATATGTTTTCCTCTTTTGGAGATTATTCCTTCAATAACTCCTCGTAGAGTCTGCTCCCTATTACGCTTCAAAATCTCATGATTTAAATTCAATTTTTCGTTGAGTTCCTTATCCCAACTTGCATTGCTTGACAATATTGTGCCATTAAGGCTATATCTAATACTATCAGTACACTCCTTTTTGAGAGGTGACCACTAGATAATATCGTTACCTTTCCTTACATCACAATGACTTTCTCCACCCCCTATTTGGCCAGGACAGCACATCAGCAGATTTCCATAGCTGAAAACTTCATCAGGATACTTATCACGACAATGCCAATGCTCTATACGATGATCTTCTGTGGACATTTTATCCCTTACAGGAATCCGACGTTCACAATAGGCACATAAATAGCCCTGCTCACGATACAGAGATTCCTGTAGTGCAGGAATACCGCTGAACTGTACCCCAGGAATATTCTTGTATTCTGTCCACTCCTTGGGTTCTGCTGATTTTCTTATATGCATATTCTTCTATTTTTCAAGAAACAACAACATTGATTCTGCACGTGATAGCTCTGGAATTGTGTCAGAATACTTTTCACGCATTGAGCCTAATTCCGACTTTGCCTCAGCAAACTTCTCCTCATCGATTAATGTAAAAAGATGTTTCAACTTTTCTTCCACCTCTGCCACACGGGAGCGTTTGCCCATATAAGTCTCTAGAATCGTAGAGGCATCCATACCATAAGTCACAATTGACTCAGCAGTATAATTACCATTCTGATATTGCAAATGAACCACTTCATTATCATCATTAGTCTCCACACTCGACAACACCATTGGAGCATGAGAAGAAACTATGAACTGAATTTTAGGAAATGCTCGATGAAGAGATTGCAAGACTACCGACTGCAATTCCGGATGCAGATGCAAATCCACTTCATCTATCAGCACAACTCCCTGCGTTTCATGACAACACTCCATTCCGTATTTCTTGCCATTCAGAATATAACAACGTACAGACAAGTCCGTCACAATATTTACAAGTCTCTTGTAACCATCACTCAAATTTCGTGAATCAATTTCTCTGCCATCGATAAAATGGAAATAGACAGCTTTCTGCAATGGACGTATTGACACATTTCTGATAATATTACACCCTCTATCACCCAAAGCTTCCCTTATTGCGCATAGCACAACTTCTATTTCGCTAAGCGACTTCTGTCCTTCTTGCAGGATGAGCAATCGATGCATCCAATAATCAAAGAATCCATCCCCCTGCAAACATTCGTAATAACCGAACGAACGAGGTTGGTAATATTTACAGAAGATAGAACGATCTAACTTGCGACTACTGTGAATGTCTTCTGTTGAGAAAGCAGCGAAAATTGGTAGGGCTATACTCCCATCATCTTCTGTTGAAAGATCATGATATAACGAATGAGTATAATCACGCAAAGGCTTGATACCAGAAATTGCAGTACGATTTTTCTTGCCAGTTCGGCTCAGAATCATATTTTTAAACTCTGCTAAATCGTAGGATATGTTCACTTGTCGTTCTAAAGACTCTACTCCATCACGCACCTCGCTCATAAAGTCATCATTAGAGATTCCAATAAAACGAGTATTACTATCGGAAAAACCTGAGAAAAATGAGCTCATTGCTATCTTTAGACCACGCAGGATAGAAGTCTTACCACAACCGTTCACACCAAACAGTAAGTTTACAGTTGGTTTGAACTGCAAGTGATATTCTCCGAAGCAACGGAAATTATTGAAAGTTATCGACGTTATATTCATATGATATTTCTAATTGATACTTGCCTACAAAAGTACGACTAAAAAAAGCAATTTGCCAAATATTTCTCTTATTATTTACGCTCAACTATTACTTTTTCTGCAAAAAATGAATTCTGCAAGGATACCACCGCCCTAACTACCTATTTTTATATAGTTAGGGCGGTACTATCGCAACATCACCATATAATTATATGCCCTTTGTCGGGTTGCTTATGATGTTTTGTTTGTTCACTATTTTGACAAGTCGAAATATGTATCTCTTGGCTGCTGGCAGAGATTGGGGATGGCAACCTTTGGGTGGATAAAAGTGGGGGAAGGGCATGAGGAAAGGCCGCAATGAAGTTTTTTTGGCACGAGATGGGCTTTGTTAAATGGATACGGAGGAATAGTTAATGGGTCGTTAATTCATGCTAATCAGCTTGCATTCGGCGGGACGGAATGTTATCTTTGTATAGAGGCTGCGCCAGGGCAAATGGTGAGCCTGGCTTCTTGGCATGAACGGCTGGGAGCGACGATTGGTTGAAATGTAAAATATAATCAAAAGAAACAATGATGAAAAAGTTAAATCTCTTATCAATCTCTTCGGTTGGGAGTCGGAAAAGACCGTTCTCGTATCGGTCTCGTATCAATCCCGTATTGATCCCGTATCGATCCCGTATCGTTCCCGTATCGTTCTCCTATCGTTCTCCTATCGTTCTCGCTTCCGGAAGCGGAAACAATACGGAAACAATACGGAAACAATATGAGGTCGATATATGCGGGAAGGGAGGACGATACGTGGTGGGTACATGGTGAAGCGTGGCAGATGTCAGGACAGGGAGAGGAGCAAAGGCAGCCCGTTGAGTAGGACCAAAAAAGAACCGAACCAACGGATGCTGATTCGGCTCTGTGCTTAACGTATTATCTTTTCTTCTCTGCTAACCCACAGCGAAAATCATTTGCCATCGCAGCAGTTGGAATGGCATCCTTCCTTGATCACCTCCTCCTTGGTAGTGAGGCGCGTCTTGTAGCCAATCTTCTCCAGCGACTTCTGTATCTTCTCTACTGTGGTCTTGTCGGCATCATAGACTACCGTGATCTTCTGCGTCTCGGCAGAAGCCTGGATGTCCTTCACACCCTTGACGAAGCGAAGGTTCTCCTTCACCTTGTTCTCACACTTTCCACACTCCAGTTCGGGATTGGTAGTGAGGATGACCGTCTTGATATCCTTGGCCGAAACAGCCACCACCGTGAGCAGCATCAGCAAAAATCCAAAAAATCTCTTCATAACTTGATTCTCCTTGATTATCTTTTTTTTACATATTTTTATTCGTATGAAACCGCTCTCCGACGAAGACCATTCTTCTTTGTCCTCTTAGAAGTGAGCACGGATGCCCGCATAGACCATGGCTCCGCTGATCGGTCCATAGACGAGCGTAGAGTCGAAACTGTCGCTCCACGGATTCTCACAACCGATGATCGGATGCTTCTGCTTGTAGCCCGTCAGATTCTCTCCACCCGCATAGACAGCGAAGTTGCGGAACTCGCGCGTGACCTGGACATTGAGCGTGGGATAAGCCTTGTAGGTATTGTCCCAAGAGGCAGAACCATCGGCCAACGTGTAGGACTGAGGCAGACGACCACCGCCATTGAGGGCGAAGGTGGCATCAAACTGCCAAAGCCCCAGGCCCGGCTTGTAGCTTGCCGTAAACAAACCCTTGTAGCGACTCTGCAACGGTTTGGCGCGCAGCACGCCACCATAGGTGGCCCGCACGAGGTTGTAGCGGTAGGCAGCCGTGAGGTCGAGACCCTTGATGGGCGTAATGCTGGCGTCCACCTGGAAGGTATGGGAGTAGCTACTACCATCCAAGTCGGAGATCGTGATGGTCTTCGGATCGCTATCGTAGTCGATGATGGTCTGGTTGAGGAAGTGGGTATAGAAGTACTCCGCATTGATCTTCAACGTCTTATCAGCGATGGGAATCATAAAGGCCGTGCTGACGCCATAGTTCCAAGCCTCCTCCTGGCCCAGTTTGCCGATCACGAGTTGGCGGCCGCTGGCCATGACATAGTTGCTCTCAGCCAGCACGTGCGGCGAGCGGTAGCCCTTGCCCGCCGACAGGCGAAGCGTGACCACATCGTTCATCACCCACTTCACATGAGCGCGCGGCGTGAGGAACGTGCCATAGACGTTGCTATGATCGACACGGAGACCCGCCATAGCCACGAAGCGCTGGTGGAGGTTGAACGTATATTGCGCATAGGCACCGGGGACGGTCTCGCTTTCGATCATCGTCTCCGTGGGGAGCGTCGCGTCGTGGACGAGGCGCACATTCTGATGGAGGTAATCGTGGTTGAGGCTCAGACCGGTCGAGAGATTGTGCTCATGACCCAGGTTGGTCTCAAAGACGAGAGAGGCATAGGCATTCTTCTCGTTGACGTCATAGATCTTCAGTCCGTAGCCAGTCTTCTGCTGGTGCATGGAGACATTGCCCATCAGGGCGAAACTACTCTCCTGCTCGTTCTCCAAGACGTAGGCGTGCTTCATCGAAGCCTCGTAGCGATTGGTCTCAATACCTATTTTATACAAAGGCTTACCATGGGGATTGGCGTGGCCCTTCACCTGTCCCGTGTTGCGGTCCTCCTTGAGTGCTCCGATGCTGCCATGGAAGATATACTTACCCGAACGAGCCCACCAGCGATTCTGGATGTTGTACTGTCTCACCTGCGGATCGTCCTGGAATCCATCGCCATTGCCATCATGATGATTCCAATTGTTCTCAAAGTGGGTCAGCAGCTCGGTGGCGCAATTCTCGTTGCCATTGATATGGAGATTGGCCATCGCATTGGCCTCAAACTTACCCATGCTGCTGCCATAGAGATTGAACTGCACCTGCTGCTCGTCCTCCGGTTTCAGATACTGGACGTTGATCTGTCCCGTCATGGCCTCGTAGCCGTTCTTGACGGAGGCGTTGCCCTTCGACACCTGGATGCTGTTCATCCAAGACCCAGGGACGTAGCCCAAGGCAAAGGGAGCAGCCGAACCGCGGAAGTTGGGCAACAGCTCGGACAACATCTGCACATAGGTGCCGCCGAGGCCCAGGAGCTTGATCTGCTTCGCTCCCGTGGCAGCATCCGAATAGTTGACATCCACGGAAGGGTTGTTGACGAAACTCTCGCCGAGGTTGCAGCAAGCGGCCTTGAAGAGCTCGCCCTTGAGCATCGCCTGGCCGTTGATGGCACCACCCATCGAGCGGACGGTCTGTCGCTTGGTGATCGTCACCTCGTTGATATGCTGGTCGGGCAGCATCACCTCGGTCGTATCCGAAGCTATGGAGACGGGATCTACGGAGCTCGCCGCCCCACTCTGGGCATGGACAAGCGTGGGCAACAGCAGGGAGGCTGCCGCAATGACGCACTTATTCTTACTCTTTCTGTGATTCATTTTTCTTGATAATAATGAGGTCGGTACACTCGTTTGTACTTTGACGGTGCAAAATTAGGGGAAAACTCTTGCAACCGAGTTGCAAAATGGTGTAAAGCTGAAAAATGAGGGTAAATAAAGGAATCCTTAAAATGAGGGGCAAATAGGGGGAAAAAGAAAAACCTTGCAACTCTCATGAGTTGCAAGGAATCTTGGAGGGTGGAAGGTGGGACTCGAACCCACGACATTCAGAACCACAATCTGACGCTCTAACCAACTGAACTACGTCCACCATGTTACACTCAACAAGCTTTCTCGTTAAGCGGGTGCAAAGGTAGAAAGAATATTTCGTTCGCGCAAATTTTTGCGGCATTATTTTTCAAAAAAGTACTTTTTACCCTGTAAAACACTTAGCAGCCCCCTTTTTCTCCTTGTTAGATATATAAAAGGAGCATCGGACCCAGGGCGGAGACATTGCCGACGGAGAAGTTCTCGGCTCACCATGCCACGCTACTCGGCCGCATGGCCATGGCTGTTGGACTCCGTCTTGCTCTGGCTGCTGCCACTCACCGTCCCCGTAGTATCCTCGGGAGCGGGCTGCTCTATCTCCTCGGGCACCTCCTCTTCCACTTCGGGCTGTTCGGGCTGCTCGACGATCGTGTCAACCTGCGTTTGCGGTTTGTCGTCCACCACCGGCTCCTCATAAGGAATGGTATCGGCAGGCAGGACATCAGGCTGCTCGGGCTGCGACGACGAGGTAGAGAACATGGCGAAGCCTATCACGGCCACTACCAGCACCACTACCGCCACACCTATCCACAGCCAGCGCCGGTTGGGGCGGTCGTCCTCGTCCACCGTGGCTGCATGCCAAGGATTCTTCGGACCGCCACCCGTGGGTCGGGGCGCCTCGTAGTGCTCACCCTTGGCAGCATTGGGCAGCGTGATCTGCATCACGCCATGACACTCCGGACATTGGCATTCGACCGTCATGCCCGGTTCGGCATCGATGATAAACTGCGTTCCGCAGTTGTCGCAAGTAATCTGATATTTCATTTATTACTCCTTTCCAAGTTTGATCAAGACTGCGATTGACAGTTCTTCTCCAGTTCAGGCTTCACGGCCTGAAGCACCCTTTCGGTCGCTCCCGTGAGTTTTTCGACAAAGGCAGCAGCCCGTTCCGCACTCTCCTGGAGGAAAGCCTCATCCTTGGTGAAACGGTCCATCAGCTGAGCAAAGCCCGCATCATCAGAGACCTCGAAGCCACCCTGGGCCGCTATCAGTCCCTGCGCCTCCTGGAAATGCTTGTTGTTGGGTCCGAAGAGGACCGGCATACCCCATACCGCGGCCTCCAGCACATTGTGGATGCCCACACCGAAGCCTCCACCCACATAGGCCACGCGGCCATAGTGATAGACCGAGGAGAGAAGTCCGAAGCAGTCGATGATCAAGACGTCGGCATCGGCCACGGTCTCCTCGCTCGACTGGGTGTAGCGAGCCACCTTCTTGCCTTGCAGCAACTGGCGGATCTGCGCCAGGTGCTCCTCCTTGATGACATGAGGAGCGATGATGAGTTTCCACTCGGGATGGGAGGCAAAATAGCGAAGGAAGAGTTCCTCGTCGGGCAACCAAGAGGACCCTGCCACGAAGACACGGCGCGAGTCGCCGACAAAGCGCTCCACCAAGGGCAACTGCTTGCGCGCCTCCCTCACCTGGAGCACGCGGTCGAAACGGGTGTCGCCCACAACCTCCACCTGGTCGATGCCTATCGACGAGAGCAACTGGCTACTCTCCTCGTTCTGGACAAAGAAGCGGCTGAAGCAGCGCAACACGCGGCCATACTGCCGTCCGTAGGGACGGAAGAAGATCTGACCAGGGCGGAAGATGCTGCTCACGCTATAGGTCGGCACCCCGCGATGGTTTAAGATATGGAGGTAGTTGTACCAAAACTCATACTTCACGAAAAAGGCCATGACAGGGCGTACCGTGCGAAGGAAGCGGCGCGCGTTGCCGACGGTGTCGATCGGGAGGTAGGTGACGATGTCCGCCCCCTTGTAGTCCTTGCGCACCTCGTAGCCCGAAGGCGAGAAGAAGGTGAGCAGGATCTTGTAGTCGGGAAACTCGCGGCGTATGGCCTCCATCAACGGACGGCCTTGCTCAAACTCGCCGAGCGACGCGGCATGAAACCAGACATAGCGAGCCGAAGGATCGACCCGCTGCTGAAGCACGCCAAAGGCTGCTTGCTCGCCACGCCACATCTTGCGCACCTTCGAGTCGAAGCGCGCAGCAATGCGGACGCCCAGTTGCATGGCATACATGATGAAGTTGTACATTACCTCTTGTAGGGTTGATGATTAGCTAATGACGTGAGAGACAGAATGGCGTGCGCGCCCGCCCGTTCTTATCCCAGTTCGCTGATGGCGCGATGGAGGCGACGGAGGGTCTCCTCCTTGCCGAGGAAGGCCGAGATGTCAAACATACCGGGACCCTTGCCGATACCGACAAGCGCCAGGCGGAACGCGTTCATCACGTCGCCGAGCTTGTAGCCCTTCTCCTCGACCCACTTCATCACCACCGGTTCCTGGCCCTCTACCGAGAAGTCCTCGACCTCCTGGAGCACCTGCGCCAGTTCGGTCATCTGCTGGGCGGAATACTCCTTCCAGCGCTTCTTCGCCGTCTTCTCGTCATACTCCGTGGGAGCGATGAAGAAGAAGGCGCAGAGCGGCCACAACTCATGGACGAAATCGACACGGTCCTTCATCATGTGGACCACCTGGCGCACACGATCCATGGTCGTATCGACGCCATTGTTGGCCACGATGGGTGCGAAGAGGCCTGCGATCTCCTCGTCGCTCTTCCGCAGCATATACTCGTGGTTGAACCAAATCGCTTTCTTGTAGTCGAATTTTGCTCCTGCCTTGGAGCACTTCGTGATGTCGAAGGCCTCCACCAGTTCGTCGAGCGAGAACATCTCCTGCTCCGTGCCCGGATTCCATCCCAGCAGGGCAAGGAAATTGACCACCGCCTCGGGGAAATAGCCACTCTCACGGAAGCCTGTGCTGACCTCGCCCGTCTTCGGGTCTTCCCACTCCAGGGGGAAGACGGGGAATCCCAGGCGGTCGCCATCACGCTTCGACAGTTTGCCCTTGCCCTCAGGCTTGAGCAGCAACGGCAGGTGGGCGAAGCGCGGCATGGTGTCCTCCCAGCCGAAAGCACGGTAGAGCAGGACGTGGAGGGGCGCACTCGGGAGCCACTCCTCGCCACGGATCACGTGGCTGATGCCCATCAAGTGGTCATCAACAATATTGGCCAAGTGGTAGGTGGGCAGCTCGTCGTGGCTTTTGTAGAGCACCTTGTCATCGAGAATATCGGTCTTGACGTGGACGTCGCCACGGATCATATCGTGAACCACGACCTCCTCGCCCGGCTCCACGAGGAAGCGGACGACATACTGCTCGCCGTCGTCGATGAGCTGTTTGACCTCCTCGGCAGAACGGGTGAGAGAGTTGCGCATCGTCAGTCGCGTGTGGGCGTCATACTGGAAGTTCTTCACCTCAGCACGCTTCTGCTCCAGTTCCTCGGGCGTATCGAAGGCATAGTAGGCCTTGCCCTCGTCGAGGAGCTGCTGCACATACTCCTTATAGATCTCCCTGCGCTCGCTCTGACGGTACGGGCCGTGGCTTCCACCGAAGCTGACCCCCTCGTCAAAGTGGATACCCAACCAGCGGAACGACTCCAGGATATACTCTTCCGCTCCCGGTACGAAGCGGCTGGAGTCTGTGTCCTCAATACGGAACACCAGCGATCCATGATGCTGGCGGGCAAACAAATAGTTGAACAAAGCCGTGCGAACACCGCCAATATGCAACGCTCCCGTGGGACTGGGTGCAAAGCGAACCCGCACCTGCGAAGACGCTGCTTCTGCTGTAAATTTTTCTTCCATCATAAATTGATAAGCGTGGATAGCCTAAAATTTTCGGCAAAAGTAATGCTTTTTTTTCGATTATACCATATTTTTTTCGTAATTTCGCCGAGTAAAGGCATTTATGCCCTTATACCAAGGGCTAAGAACCAACCAAAACGAACATTACGCATCATGAAGCAATTCAGACATAACGGCACCAGCAACTGGCCTTCCATCCTTACGCGCATAGCGCTCGTGCTGACGAGCGTGACCATCATCGTCCTGTTTTTGCCCCGCGACAGCAGCCGACTTCTGCACTATAGCGAGGGCCAGCCGTGGACGGACGGCGCCCTGATCGCCCCCATCGACTTCCCCGTCTTCAAGTCGGAGGCGACCCTGAAGTATGAGCGCGACTCCGTGCGCGAACGCTTCCAGCCCTACTTCAACTGGGACGACCGCGTGGAGGAGCAGTCGCTCCAGGCGTTTCATGAGAAGTTCAAGGACGGCATACCGGGACTGACGGGCAACTACGTCCAGATCATCGCCCATAGGTTGCACCAGATCTACGAGCGCGGCGTGCTCGACCCCACCCAGCTGGCGCAGTATAGCGATGGCGACACGACGACAGCCATCCGCGTCGTGACGGGCAAGGAGGCCGTGACGCTGCCCACGGATAGCGTGCTGACGACGCTCGGCGCCTACCAATACCTCTTCCTCGACGACCGTCTGATGCCGGTGAGGGCCAAGTTGCAGGCTTGCAACCTCAACGATTTCATCTCGCCCAACCTCCGCTACGACCGAAGCCGGAGCGAAATGGAGCTCAACGACAATCTCAGCCTCATCACGCAGGCAAGCGGAATGGTGCTCAAGGGGCAGCGCATCATCACCCAGGGCGACATCGTCACCTCGCGGATGATGCTCGTGCTCAACTCCTACGAGCGCGCCATGGCGAAGCAGAGCGCCTCTGAGAACGAATTGCGATCGACCATAGCGGGACAGACTATCTACATCCTGCTGCTCGTCTCGCTCTTCACCCTCTATCTGGCACTCTTCCGCAAGGACTACTTCACGAAGCCGCGATCCATAGCCATGCTCTACGCCTTGGTCGTCTTCTTCCCGCTCCTGACGTCCTTCATGATGAAGCACCCGTTCTTCAGCATCTATATCATCCCGTTTGCCATCTCGCCCATCTTCGGGCGCGTCTTCATGGACTCGCGAACGGCCTTCATCCAGCACGTCACGACCATCCTCATCTGTGCCGTGGCCGTGAAATACCAGTATGAGTTTATCACCGTACAGCTGGTGGCGGGCCTCGTGGCGATCTACTCGCTCCGCGAACTGTCGCGAAGGAGTCAGATATTCCTCACGGCGATTCTCGTCACGGCTGCCTCGGCGCTGGTCTATTTCGCGCTCCAGCTCATCCAGACGGATGATGTCTCGAAGCTCGACCGCGCCATCTACTACCACTTCACGATCAATGGCTTCTTCCTCCTCTTCACCTATCCCTTGATGCTGGTGATCGAGAAGGCCTTCGGATTCACCTCAACGGTGACGCTCTTCGAGCTTTCCAATACAAACAACCCGTTGCTTCGCGAACTGAGCGAGAAGGCGCCGGGCACGTTCCAGCACTCCATCACCGTGGGCAACCTGGGAGCGGAGATAGCCAACAAGATTGGGGCCAAGGCGCAACTGGTGCGTACGGGGGCGCTCTACCATGACATCGGAAAGATGGAGAACGCGGTCTATTTCACGGAGAACCAGGCGGGCTTCAACCCGCACGACAAACTGTCGGACACAGAGAGCGCGGCCATCATCATCGGCCACGTCACGGAGGGACTGCGCCTGGCCGAGGAGCACCACCTGCCACAGGTCATCCGCGACTTCATCGCCACGCACCACGGCACGGGACTGACGCGCTACTTCTACATCAAATATACCAACGAGCATCCCGACGAGGAGGTCGATGAGAGCCTGTTCCGCTACTCGGGTCCGAACCCGTTCACGCGTGAGCAAGCGATCCTGATGATCTGCGACACGGTAGAGGCGGCTTCGCGATCTCTCAAGGAGTATTCTCCCGAGAGCATCAGCGCCTTGGTCGATAGTATCATCCAGTCACAGGTGCGCGAGGGCTTCTTCAACGACTGCCCCATCACCTTCCGCGACCTGCAGACGGTCAAGAACGTGCTCATCGGGCGCCTGAAGTCGATCTACCACACCCGCATCTCCTACCCCGAACTCAGCGAAGAGGCTCGCAAGAAGGTGGAAGAGAAGAAAGAGGAGGAGGAAAAGAAGCGGGAAGAACTTACCGAGCAAGTGACGGAAGGCACGGAGAAGAAAGAGGAAGACAACGTATAATTGGAATAAAATAGACAAGCGTCCTGCCTCGGCAGGACATCGGGTAAAAAAGAGAATGGGACTCATCGGCCTTCGTTATGCGAAGGCTTGGAGAGTCCCTTTCTTCTGTTGCTTCATTTTTTCCTATCGCTATTAGGGCACGACCACTACAGGCTGCGGCGATAGATTTCTATCACTTCGTCGCGGGTCAAGGTGTGGTAGCCACCGGTATTGCGGGGACAGACGTCGGCATACTTTTCGATGTCGGCTTCCTTGGCATCGACCTCCGTGATGGTCATGGCGAGGCCGAGCTCGCGCATCCAGGACTCCATCGTCTCCAGTCCTTCGAGGGCCACGGCCTTGTCGTCCTTGCCCTCGGGACGCACGTCCCATACAGCGAGGGCCAGGCGCTTGAAGCGGGCCACGGCCTCGTCGCTCTTCTCTATCAGCAGGCGGTAGTAGGCACCCGAGACTGCCGAGAGCGTATGGCCATGGATGGCATTGGTAAAGGCTGCCACGGCCTGTCCCAGCATGTGGACCTCCCAGTCCGTGGCCTTGCCACACTCCGTCAGACCATTGAGGCCCCACGTGGCCGTCCACATGATGTTGCTGCGCGCCTCATAGTCCTCGGGGTTGACCAAGGCCTTGCGCGAACTGACGATCAGCGAGCGCATGAGGCCCTCGGCCAGGTAGTCGCTCGTGTTGTCGTCGCTTCCCGAGAGATACTGCTCCAGGATGTGGGACATGATATCGTAGATACCCGCCACCATGTGATACTTCGGGACGGTGTAGGTAAACTCCGGGTTGAGGATGGCAAAGTCAGGATTGCGGAAGTGGTTGAACAACTTCAGTTCCTCCTTGTGCGAGGAGATGACCGATCCACTATTCATTTCCGAACCCGTGCCCGCCATGGTCAGCACCACGCCCACGGGCGTCCAGCGACTGTCGAGTTTGCCGAAATGCTTGAAATAGTAGTCCCACGGATCGCGCTCCTGGTAGGCTGAGGCCGAGACCGCCTTGGCATAGTCGGCCGTGGAACCGCCACCGACGGCGAGGATGAGATCCACCCCCTCCTCACGCACCTTGCGAGCACCCTCCAGCACCTTCTCGATATCCGGATTGGGCAAGACGCCTCCGTCCTCGATGATGGTCTTGCCCGCCTCGCGCAGCACCTTGACCACCTGGTCATAGATGCCAAAGCGCTTGATGGATCCTCCGCCATAGGAGAGCATGACCTTCGGACCATAGTTTTTGAGTTCGTCGCCGAGCAAGCCCAGCGCGTCCTTACCAAAATGTACTTTGGTAGCGTTGTGATAAGTGAAGTTTCCTAACATAACCTTTCTTCTTTATGTGATTGATAACGCTTGCAAAGGTAGCCATTTTCTCTCGATCTCTCGAAACCCTTTTTTGGGAAAAACTTACCCAAAGGACGGAAATCAGTCCTCCAGCGCAGCAAGGAAACTGCGGATGCTGGGAAAGAGCAAGTTGCTCCCCTCCCCCGCCAAAGCCTCGTCGGGGAGCGGTCCCGAGTTGATGGCGACCGTGAAGCAACCTGCTGCCACGCCCGCTCTCACCCCTAAGGGAGCGTTTTCGACCACGATGCCCTGCCACGGCTGCAAGTTGCCAGCCTTGCGCAGTCCCGCGAGATAAGGATCGGGCGCCGGCTTGCCGTTCTTCACGTCATAAGCCGTGGTGATATGCGCCTCGTCGAGGAAGTCGCCGAAGTCGTGGAGCAAGCGCAGGATGAGCGGCCGCTGTCCGCTACCCGTGACGACATTGATGCTCAGTCCGCGAGACGCAAACCAGCCCATCAATTCGCGCACGCCGTCGAAGATACGCGTCTCCGGCAACTCATGGAAGTAGCGCGTCTTGACGTCATACATCCTTTGTGCCTCCGCCTCATCGACCTCGCGCCCCAGTTGGCGCTTCACATAGTCGCGGATCGTGTCCACGCCCCTTGCCCCCTCTGTGGCATAGGCGTCGGCCTCCGTGAAATGGATTCCGAAGTCGCTCATGGCACGCTTCCATGCCTTCGCATGATGGGGCATACTATCATAGAGCACGCCGTCCATATCAAACAGTACGGCCTTGGGATCAAACCGTTCGTAGCCGTGCTGATCCAAATAGTGCTTGATCTCGTTGTCGAACATAATCACTTGATTCCATCAAAAAGGCGACGTGTCAGAGTCGGAGAAAAGCCGTTAGGCCCTTGCCTTCCGAGACACGCCGCCATGCTATTGCTATCTCTCTTTACGCCTCCTGGCTCAGACGCTCCTGGATGGCCTTGCTCTCAGCCTCATATCCCGGTTTGTCGAGCAGGGCGAACATATTCTTCTTATACGCCTCCACGCCCGGCTGGTTGAAGGGGTTGACGCCGAGGACGTTGCCACTGATGCCACAGCCGATCTCGAAGAAGTAGATGAGCTGGCCGATGTAGTAGGCATTGAGGCGCGGCAGGGTGATACGGATCTGCGGCACTCCTCCGTCGGAATGGGCCAGGCGCGTGCCCAGCTCCGCCATCTTGTTGACCTCATCGACCCGCTTCCCCTCCAGGAAGTTGAGGCCGTCGAGGTTCTCCTCGTCGTGCGGGAAGAGAAGCTCATGCTCGGGTGTCTCCACGCTCAGGACGGTCTCCCAGATGGAGCGCTCGCCCTCCTGGATCCATTGTCCCATGGAGTGGAGGTCAGTCGTGAAGTCGCAAGACGCGGGGAAGATGCCCTTATGATCCTTGCCCTCGCTCTCCCCATAGAGCTGCTTCCACCACTCGGCCACGAAATGGAGCTTCGGCTGGAAGTTGGCCATGATCTCGATCTTCTTGCCCGCCTTCTGGTAGAGCGCGTTGCGCACGGCTGCATACTGCGCCGCGATATTGTCGCAGTAGGGCACGTCCAGTCCTGTGGCCTTCTCCATGTCCTGGGCGCCCGCCACGAGCTGGCGGATATCAAATCCTGCCACGGCGATCGGGAGCAGACCCACCGGCGTGAGGACCGAGAAGCGTCCACCCACGTTGTCGGGGATGACGAACGTCTTGTAGCCCTCCTTGTCGGCAGCCGCACGGGCCGCACCCTTGTGGGCGTCGGTGATAGCGACGATCACGTCCTTGGCCGCCTCCTTGCCCCGCTCGGCCTCACATTGCTTCTTCAGCAGGCGGAAGGTGAGGGCCGTCTCCGTGGTCGTGCCGCTCTTGGAAATATTGATCACGCCAAAGCGCTTACCCTTCAGATAGGTGGTCAGTTCGTAGAGGTAGTCCTCGCCAATGTTGTTGCCGGCAAAGAGGATGACCGGGTTGCGGTCGTCGCGGACCAGCCACGAGAAGCTATTGCCCAGGGCCTCGATGATGGCGCGTGCGCCGAGGTAAGAACCTCCGATACCGGCCACGACGACATAGTCGCACTGGCTGCGGAGCGTGTCGGCCACGGCCTGCACCTCGTCGAGGAACTCCGGTGTGATGCTCGACGGCAGATGCAGCCATCCGAGGAAGTCATTGCCCGGGCAGGTGCCCTGCTCCAAAGCGGTCTGAGCCGCTGCTACCTGAGGTGCGTAAGCCTCCAGGGTCCCCGGATCGAGGAAGGAGAGCGCCTTGGTGATGTCTAAACGAATCTTTTCCATAAACCTATTGTGTGATTTGTTGTGTTATTGTGTTGCGGATGGGTGGTGTCCATCCTTGTTATCCTTATTATATATATCATATCGCCTCACGCCCCCGGATTGGTCATGCTCCTGATGGCCTCGGCGGCATTGGCCCTCTCGTAGAGGATGCGATAGACGGTGTCGAGCGTCGGCGTATGCAGGTGGACGTGGTGGGAGCGAAGCTCCTGGGCAATGACGTACATACACTTCGTGCCGAAATAGCCCTCGGCGATCATCTCCATCTCGGCCTGGGCCGCCTTGACGGTATAGCCCCGCCCGATCATGGCGCCAAACGTGTAGTTGCGCGAGAGGCGCGAGTAGCCCGTGACGAGCTGGTCGCCCAGATAGACCGTGTCGAGCATATCTCGCCAGATGGGGTTGAGGGCATTGAGGAATGCGTTCATCTCCTGCATGGCGTTGGTCATGAGCACGGCGTGGAAGTTGTCGCCAAAGTCGAGCGAGCGGCAGATGCCGGCACAGATGGCATAGACGTTCTTCAGCACGGCCGCATACTCGATGCCGACCACGTCCTGCGAGGTCTTGGTCTTGATGTAGTGGGAACGGAGCACGCTGCTGAAGGCCTGCGCCCGCGCCTCGTCCGTGCAGCCCACGGTCAGGTAGGTGAGGCGCTGCTGGGCCACCTCCTCGGCATGGGAGGGTCCGCCGATGCAGGCCAACTGGCCCTCGGGCACGCCAAAGCGGCGGTGGACATACTCCGTGAAGACCGTGTTCTCGCCCGGCACGACTCCCTTGATGGCCGTGATGACAAACTTGTCGCGCATGGGCACGCGCACCTTGTCGAGCAGTTCCTTCGTATAAGGCGACGGCGTGACGAAGAGCAGCGTGTCGTAGTGGGAGACGATGTAGTTGATGTCCGACGAGAAGTCTATCTCCGCGACGTCGAAGGCGAGGTTGCGTAGATAGCCCGGGTTGTGTCGGAGCAGCTTGAAGCGGTCGATGGTAATCGGGCGCCGCACATACCACCCTATCTCGTGGGTGTGCTCCACTATCACCTTGGCCAAGGCCGTAGCCCAACTGCCGCTACCTATGACAGCTATACGTCCGTTTACCATCGCGCTTCCTGTAGTTGACTATTACTATTTTTATATGGAGTAATCCTTCGGCCTATGCCTCCGTCTCAGCCGGGGTCACAGCGTCTATCCAGCGCTGGATCTCATCGACCGACGGCTTCTCATAGCCGAGCTTATACTTCTTGTTGATCTCGCCGAGCTTCTGCTGCAGGCCCTGAACCTTCTCGCCACAGATGTCGGAGAGGAGGTTGAAGCCCGCCTTGCGGAGCACATAGACCCACTCCTCAGACACGCCGATCTTTGCCCAGGCCTCGATGCTGTCCTGCGGCATCTTCTTCTCCGGCTTCATCTGGGGGAAGAGGATCACCTCCTGGATGGTCTCCTGGCCCGTCATGAGCATCGTCAGACGGTCGATACCGATACCGATACCGCTGGTCGGCGGCATGCCGTACTGCAGGGCGCGGAGGAAGTCATGGTCGATGATCATGGCCTCGTCGTCTCCCTTCTCGCTCAGGCGCATCTGCTCCTTGAAGCGCATCTCCTGGTCGATGGGGTCGTTGAGCTCGGAGTAGGCGTTGGCCACCTCCTTGCCGTTGACCATCAGCTCGAAGCGCTCGGTCAGTCCGGGCTTGCTGCGGTGCATCTTCGTCAGCGGCGACATCTCGACGGGGTAGTCGGTGATGAAGGTCGGCTGGATGAACGTGCCCTCGCAGAACTCTCCGAAGAGTTCGTCGATGAGCTTGCCCTTGCCCATGGTCTCATCGACCTCCATGCCCTTGGAAAGGCAGAAGGCGCGGATCTCCTCCTCGGTCTTGCCCGTGCAGTCGAAGCCCGTCTTCTCCTGAATGGCCTCAAGGATGGGGAGGCGGCGGAAGGGGGCCTTGAAGGAGATGACGTGGTCGCCATGCTTCACCTCCGTGGCGCCATTGTTGACGGCCTTGCAGATGGTCTCGAGCAGCTGCTCGGTGAAAGCCATCATCCAGTTGTAGTCCTTATATTGCACGTAGAGCTCCATGCAGGTAAACTCGGGGTTGTGGAACTTGTCCATACCCTCGTTGCGGAAGTTCTTGCCGATCTCATAGACACCCTCAAATCCGCCTACGATCAGTCGCTTCAGATAGAGCTCGGTGGCGATACGCATGTACATATCGACGTTGAGGGCATTGAAATGGGTGATGAAGGGGCGGGCCGAGGCGCCTCCGGCGATGGACTGGAGGGTCGGAGTCTCGACCTCGGTATAGCCGTGGCGGTCGAAGAAGGCGCGCATGGTGCGGAGCACGGTGGCACGCTTGAGGAAGGTGTCCTTGACGCCGTCGTTGACGACGAGATCGACATAACGGCGACGGGCACGCAACTCGGGATCGTCAAACTTGTCGTAGGCCACGCCGTCCTTGTACTTGACGATGGGCAGCGGCTTGAGGCTCTTCGACAGGAGGACGAGCTCCTGTGCGTGGACGCTGATCTCGCCCATCTGGGTCTTGAAGACGAAGCCACGCACGCCGATGAAGTCGCCGATGTCGAGCAATTTCTTGAAGACTACGTTGTATAAGTTTTTGTCCTCGCCCGGGCAAATGTCGTCGCGGGTGATGTAAACTTGGATTCTGCCTTTGCTATCCTGAAGTTCGACAAAGCTGGCCTTGCCCATGATACGGCGGCTCATCATACGTCCTGCAATGATCACTTCGCGCTTCTCGTCCTCCTTAAATTCGTCTCTGATCTCGGTAGAGAAAGCGTTGGTAGGATATTCTGCTGCGGGATACGGGTCGATACCCATCTCGCGCAGCTGCTGCAAACTTTGTCGGCGGCCAATCTCCTGGTCGCTCATTTCTAAAATGTTCATATTACCTAAGATATGATTCTATAATTATTTCTACGTTTGCAAAGATACAAAGAATATTCCGAAGGGCGTATCTTTTTACTGTTTTTTAGCGTATTGCGGGGAAAACAACCGCGGAAACAGCGTGTCACGGGGAAAAGAATTGCGAAAATAGTAGAAAACAACCGGTATAACAAATAACGGGTCCATCGCCAGGACACATAGCAAAACAACTTGATCAACATGTACAACAAGTAACGCTTCGCCAGGACAAATCAGCAGCAAATGTGTCCAAGGCGAAGCGTTGTATTTAGTTGTTTACCTTGCAGCAAGATTGTGACACGCAAAGCGTGTAAAGTTGTAACTTGTTGTAAAAGTTGTATTGGTTGTTTTCCCTACTCAGCAGATCGTCTTGACGCTACTGGGCCACCTGCTTGACAACCGTGCCATCGGCCTGACGGCGGAGGATGATGCCGTGGCGCGTAGGCTGGTGGAGTCTGCGTCCGTCAGGACTGTAGCAGACTGAGGGCGCGGGGGTGTCGAGGCGCGGGCGCGAGAGGATGGAGGTGGAAGGCAACGACTGCAAGCGGGGCGTGACATAGGAGTCGGCATAATAGACGCGGTCGGGCCCCACATTGACGAGCAGGGTCTGTGTCTTGTACTCGGTCTCGTAGGTCTCCGTGGAGGGATTGTAGTTGAGGACCAGCATATCCTTCAGGTCGAAGGGGTCGAGCTGGGAGGATTCGGGCAGATAGTCTGCAGGCATGGCGAAGAGGTGGAGACAGGACCACGTATCGACACCAAGGTATTGCGGAAGGACGGTAATGCGGTTGTCGCGCCATTCGCCCACCACCCAGTAGGTCTCCCCGCTGTTGGAACTGTAGGGCAACTGCCAGTAGATCTTGTCGCCATCGCAGACGGCAGGCACCTCCTCGTCCATGTCATCCTCTATGAAGGGGTTATAATGGACGAAATGGATGGTCTGCTCGGGCTTTCCCTCAGGCTTCTGCGTGGGCTCATAGCGGAGCGGCACGATCGTGGTCAGTCCCTCGCCATAGCAGCTCCAGCCGCCCGTGGCCGTGGCCAGTCCGAGGATGTAGCGGGGCATGCCCTGTTCGTCGAGTCCTCCATCGACCAGGGCGAGCGTGTCGCCACGCAGGGTGAAGCGGACGTCGGTCTCGGTCTCGTCGGGCAGACAGTCGAGCTCCCCGTCGCCTCGGTCGCTGAGCACCATGCGGCGCGCATAGAATACGGTCCCATCGTCGCCCTCAAACATCGCCTGGGGCAGACGCGCCACGAGGGTGTCGCCCCCCGCACGGTCGAGTTTGAGCCACGTGTCGGTAGGAAAGAAGACGAAGGGATTGGACAAATAGACGCTGCCGTCCTCGGCCACCACATAGTCGGCCGTATAATACTCCACGCTGTCGAGGTAGGCCACGCCCTCTCCCGGGTCATAGAAACTGGTGGCGCTCCTCACCTGGTGGGCGTGGATCGTGCCCTCGGGCGCCTCGTAGCGGATGGACTCCGCACCTGGAAAACTCGTTTGCGCCGCCGTGCCCAGCGAGAGGAGGGAGGCAGCGACCAATGGTAATAGTCTGATTTTGTTCATATCGTAAGTAGTTTAAAAATTGGTGAATACTGCGTAGCGAGCGGAGCGCCCTTAGGCGAACGGAGACCACGACTTCCCCCGCTTTAGGCGAGAAGGTACCACATATAGCCGCCAAAGGTGAGCACGAGGACGGCTCCCTCCCACCGCTCGATGGTATATTTGGTGAAGGAGAAAAACCAGATCATGATGGTCGAGACGAGCATCATGTAGAGATCCACATTCGTGATGCCCTCGATGTGCATGGGCGAGATCATGCCCGTGAGGCCCAGGATGAAGAGGATGTTGAGGACGTTGCTGCCCAGCACGTTGCCGATGGCAATGCCGCTATTGCCCTTCTTGGCCGCCACGACGCTCGTGGCCAGTTCGGGCAGCGAGGTACCGCCCGCCACGATGGTCAGTCCGATGACGGCGTCGCTCACGTTCAGCGCGCGTGCCACCTCGGTAGCGCCTCCGACAAAGAGGTTGCTGCCGCCGATGAGGGCGGCCAGGCCCACGACCATCCACAGGCCGGCCAGCCAGCCCTTCATGGGTTGCTTGGCAGAAGCCTCGTCGGCTGCGGCCTCCTGGGCTGTCTGACCTTGGGTTGTCTCTCCTTGGGCAGGCTGCGCGACAGGCTGGGCCGAGGTGGCGCCCTTGATCGTGAGGCGCATGAAGACGAGGAAGAAGACGAAGAGAATGGCACCGTCGAGGCGTGTGATGACCCAGTCGTTCTGACACATCATGAGTAGGACGACCGAGGCCACGAGGGCGCAGGGCACGTCTTTGAAGACCGTGGATCGCAGGATCGTCATAGGGGCCACGAGGGCGGCCACGCCGACGATGAGCAGGGCGTTGAAGATATTGCTTCCCACGACATTGCCCACGGCCAGGTCAGGAGTACCCTTGAGGGCGGAGACCACGCTGACGCAGAGCTCGGGCATGGAGGTGCCCAGGACGACAATGGTCAGTCCGATGACTATCTGGGGCACGCGGAGCCGCTCGGCCACGGCCACCGCCCCCTCGGTGAGTCGGTCGGCGCCCCAAAGGACGAGCACCACGCCCACCAAGATCCACAAAGCGTTTAGCAACATACTTTTCTTTCTGTTTTATTTCTACTTTTTTAATGATGTCTCCCTCGGCCTCTCGGTCCTTGGAAGGAGCGAGATTCGCATCCGCCAAAAGGCGAAAAGCGTATCCCCGATGCAAAAATACGAAAAAACCCTGAATGCCAAAACATTCAGGGCTCATTTTTCTATTTTTGCCTATAAAGGGAAAGGACAAGCGTTGTTACTTGTTGTAAAAGTTGTTCAAGTTGTTTTCCTTTATCAGCAAGCGGTACAGAAAAAACATCGCCCTGTACGGTTGAAATTACCCAATACGCCCTGAAAGGGCAGAAGTCCCTAGCCCAGGGCATCGCCCTGGGTTATTACGGACGCAAGCCTGTCGCCCTGTAAGGGCAAAAGCTTTAAAAATCCAGGCAATATATAAGGCTTTTGCCCTTACAGGGCGTATTGTTGATTGCTATTATACCCAGGGCGATGCCCTGGGCTATGGTCTGTTGGGCTTTCAGCCCGTTTCAACCGTACAGGTCGAAAACCATCACGCTGTTTTGCAAACGGGCGTCAGAAGGGGCGTCCTCCGGGATGACCCATGGGCGGGCGTCCACCCGGAGGTCCCATAGGCGGACGGCCACCCGGAGGTCCCATCATCGGGCCGTCGTCACCACGGCGCACGCCTGCTGGGTGCTGCGGCTTGCCTCCGAAGAGGTTGAAGCGATAGGAGATCGTCAGGAGCGCGTAGCTGTTGATGCTGTTATACTCCGTATCCGTGCGGCCCATGGCGTTGACCACGCGCGAGAGGTTGCTCTGCTGGTGGAGGATGTCGTAGAGCTGGAGCGAGATCGTGAGCGGCTTGCCACGCAGGAAGCTCTGTGCCACCTGGGCGTTCCAAAGCAGTTCGTTGCTGTTGAGCGAGGCGTCGTTGTAGCCTCGGCGGCTGTTCATGTGGAGGTCCGTGGAGAGGCTCGTGCCCCAGGGCGCCGTGAGGTTGATGGATCCACCATAGGCGAAGCGCCAGGTGTTGAGGTTCTGCGCCGACTGCAACTGGTTCTTCGTGTGGTTGTACTCCACCGACCCGTCGAGGGCCACCTCCAGCCAACTGTTGCGATAGCTGAGGGTCAGTCGCTCGCTGAGGTTGGTCTGATTGGTGATGTTGCGCTCCACGAGGCTCTGCCGCGACTGCTGCAGGAGCGAGGCGTAGCGGTTGACATCGACGGTCGTGAAGGTGTTGACATTCCATACGCCCAGGGTGTCGATGCTGGTGTTGAACATCACGCCCGCGTTCAGGTTCCAGTTGCCATTGATGTTGACGGGCCTCACCACGCGGGCTCCCGAGGCGGCGTCGTAGGTCACGCTATTGCCGATGGCGTTGTGGACGGAGGCGAAGTGGAAGAAGGTCATCCACGACTGCGTGTATCTCTGCCGGTAGCCATTGTAGAACATGTGGATGCGATGGGTGAAGGCGGGTCGCAGACCCGGGTTGCCGACGCTGACGTTCTGCGGGTCGGTATTGTCCGTGATGTCGAGCAGCTGGGTCATCGTGGGCTGCGTGGCCGATCCGCGGTAGAAGAGGCGGAGGTTGCTCTGTGGCGAGAACTTATAGCGGAAGTCGATGGTCGGACTCCAGTCGAAGGAGTTGCGCACGGTATCGACATGCACGCCGAGGTAGTCCTGCTGGTAGATGCTGTGCTGCGGCTGGAGCTGCACGCCGGCGTTGAATCGCCACTTCTCCTGGTTCATGCGGATCATGAGCTGGATATTCTGCGTGTGGGTCTTGTACTCCGAGTAGCGGCTCAACGACTGGTCGAAGTAGCTGCCGAGGGGCTGCTGCAGCAGGGCGAGGTAGCTGCCCCAGGAGCGGTAGGCGGGCTCTACGCCGTCGAAGTAGCCGCCGCCGAGCGAGGAGAAGTCGTAGGTGGATCGGTCGCTCTTGCTCAGGGCGTAGTTGTACTGGTAGGCCAGCTGCAGGTAGGTGCGGCGGGCGATGGGCTCGCTATAGGTGGCCTCCACGCCGATGCCGTGGCTCTTGGTGGGCATGAGGTTGTAGCGGTAGGCTCGGTAGATGGAGTCCTGGCCCAGGGCGTCGAGCAGCTGGTAGTATTGCAGGTCCTGGGTGGAGAAGGTCTTGGCGTCGGCGTCGTTGTAGTTGCCCTGGAGGCGGAGCGTGACGTTGCGTCCGTTGGCCGAGAGCTTGCGGTTGACCTGGAGCGATGCCTGTGCCGAGGTGTTGTCGCCATAGGTCACGGTCGTGTTGCGCTGGCGGTTGACCAGGGTGCCCTGGGCCTGCATGGCCGCGAGCAGGTCTTCGGCGAGCGGGTCGTCGCCCTGGGCATAGGGATCTTCTGAGAAGGTGGCCGAGGTGCTCACGTCGAGGCCGTCGCTCTTGCTGAGCTGCAGGCTTGGCCGGAACATCACGTTCCACATCGAGTCGGGGGTCCACTCCAGGCGGAAGCGCCCGTCCCAGCTGTTGGACCGCGTGTACTGCTGGCTGAGGCGACGCGTGTAGGCATGCTGCGAGGCCAGGAAGTTGTCGGAGAAGACCTTGGCCTGCAGGTCGCCGTTGTTGTGGTTCCAGCGCAGGGATCCGTCCCATTGCCAGGTCTTGCCGTTGTCGTAGTTCATGTTGATGCCGGCCATCTTGGTGTTGTTGAGCCCCTGGCGGGTCTGTCCGAATCCGCCCCGTCGGCCGCCGCCAAACATCATGTCGCCGACGTTGTTGGCCGAGAGGAACCCCATCATGCGGAAGTTGTCCTTGAAGTAGGCCGCCATGCCGCGCTCGCTATAGCGCCCGTGGTTGCCCATGGAGAGGTTGATGTTGGAGAAGAATCCTTTGTTCATGCCTTTCTTCATGCCGAAGTCGAGCACGGTCTGCTCTTCGCCGTCGTCGATGCCCGTGACGCGGGCCAGGTCGCTCTGCTGGTCGTATGCCTTCACCTTGTCGATGATGGAGGCGGGGAGGTTCTTCATGGCCGTCTTGGTGTCGCCGGTCATAAACTCCTTGCCATCAACGAGGATCTTCTTCACCTCCTTGCCGTTGATCTTGATCGACCCGTCGTCGCCTATCTCTGCGCCGGGCAGCACCTTGACCAGGGCCTCGACGGTCGATCCCTCTGCCACGCGGTAGGCGGAGGCGTTATACTGGAAGGTGTCGTTCTTGAGCACGACCTTCGGGGCCTGGGCCGCGATCGTCACCTCGCGCAGCACGTGCTCGTCGGCTTGGAGCGTGAGGGCGCCGACCTCCTTGTCCTTGCCGCCAGCGACCACGATGTCGTGGCAGAGCGTGCGCATACCGACGAAGGAGACCTTGAGGATGTAGCGGCCGTCGCGCGGGGCGGCGAGGGCAAAGCGGCCTGTGTCGTCGCTCGTCGTGCCCGAGACGTAGGTGCTGTCCGATCCCAGCAGCTGGACGACGGCGTAGCCGAGGGGCTGTTTGTGCTGGCCGTCGATGAGCGTGCCCGAGACGGTCTGTGCCCGGGCCGAGACGCCCACCAGGGCCAGGAGTGCCACCAGGACTATACTGATTCTCTTTCTTATATCCATCTTGTTCTTGTGTAGTTACTCTTGTTTTGCTCTTGTTCTTGTTTTTGCTCTTGTCCTTGCTTTCTATCTATCGCTTTGTCCTGTCTTAGGACGCGCCAGCGCCCCAATGGTTTAAAATGGGCTAGCAGAAAAACGCAACCTGCTGATGGGGAAAAACAACTAAAGTTGCCAATACGTCCTGCTGCCAGGTAAACAACATAATACAAGGCTTCGCCAGGACATTACGTCAGGAGAAATCAGCAGGAAATGTGTCCAAGGCAAAGCGTTGTTCATAGTTGTTTCCCTTGCAGCAAGCCTTGGTTAGCATGGACCTCGAAGAGGCAATGTCCCCGCGAAGCGTTGTTCATAGTTGTAAAAGTTGTTCAAGTTGTTTTTCTATCATGTCCTGGCGAAGTATTACATCAGTTGTTGTCTATATGCCCTGGCGAAGCATTGCTCGTGTCGTCTCGGTCTGCCCTTACAATCTTGCACACTACGGCGGGTGGATGCGCAAGAACGGAAGCCGAAATGTGTATTATTGTTAAAACAACCAGCTTTTGACGGTCGTTACGACGAAAAATGATAATTTTGTATAGAATAAGAACAGACAAAGAAAGGAAACAGATATGGAACAGAGAATCATCCTATCAGATCGTTTCGAGAGCGATCTCGCGCTGTGTATCTCCGAGTGTGAGCACGATGGCATCTTCGTCATCTGCGACACCAGTTCTCATCGCTTCTGCTGGAGCGAGATGGCCCACTTCCCCACCCTGCGCCAGGCAGAGGTGATCACGATCGTCGATGGCGACGCCAACAAGAACCTGCGCCAGCTCACGCGCGTCTGGGAGCGGCTGCAGAAGGGCGGGGCCAACCGCCACTCGCTCGTCATCAATCTCGGCGGCGGCATGGTGACGGACCTCGGCGGCTTCGCGGCAGCGACCTTCAAGCGGGGCCTCAGTTTCATCAACGTCCCCACCACGCTGCTGGCCATGGTCGATGCGAGCGTGGGAGGCAAGACGGGCATCAACTTCGGGGGCATGAAGAACGAGATCGGCACGTTTCAGGATGCTTCCCGCGTCATCATCAATACCGACTGGCTCAAGACGCTCGACACGGACGACCTTCGCAGCGGCTATGCCGAGATGCTGAAGCACGGTCTCCTCGACAGCCAGGAGCGATGGGCCCGACTCGTCGGCTTCGACCTCTCGCAGCCCGACTGGCACGAGCTGGCCAAGATGATCGAGGCGAGCATCGACATCAAGCTCCGCTACGTCAGGCGCGACCCGCTGGAGAAGGACATCCGCAAGTCGCTCAACCTCGGCCATACCTTCGGCCATGCCATCGAGGAGTGGTCGCTCAGCCGCCAGGCGCTGCCCCATGGCCATGCCGTGGCCTTCGGACTGGTCTGCGAACTCTATCTCTCTACGCTCCGCACGGGCTTCCCCACGGAGCAGATGCAGCAGACCGTGCGCTTCGTACGCGAGTTCTACGGCACGCCGGCCATCAGTTGCCAGGACTACGACGAGCTCGTCACGCTCATGCACCACGACAAGAAGTCGCACCACGGAGAGATCCGTTCCGTGCTCTTGAGCGGTTTTGGCCGGCCCATCATCGACCAGACCGTCGGCGACGAGGAGGCTCGCCAGGCGCTCGACTTCCTTCGCGAGGGGGCCTAAAGCGCTCTCCCTCCCTCTTGCTTCGGGTTCTTCCGGAAAATCGAGTGATAGGGTTTGTGCTGTTGCCAATACGTCCTGCT
>ENA-UAPL01000222-UAPL01000222.1-human-gut-metagenome-genome-assembly--contig:-NODE-222-length-29780-cov-5.919428_pt1 | contig 29780 bp, 20 predicted proteins | sample MGYA00243480_ERZ654577 | MGnify/ENA primary metagenome ERZ654577 (study PRJEB26926, sample SAMN06164678) | human gut metagenome | biome: ENVO:00009003; feature: ENVO:2100002; material: ENVO:00002003...
CACGCGTAAGACGTCGGCAGCGTCAGATGTGTATAAGAGACAGGTTGTAGAGGAAGAGTTCGGCAGATTTAGGGCCATATTGTGACTGAGGTAACTTTCCCGTAATGGCTATCGAGCCGTCTATGGCTATTTTCTCCAGGTTGCTGCAACCACTGAAAAAGTATGAATATTGACCGGAAGATATTTCGGTAATCTTGGGAGGCAGCTCTATGGAAGTAAGGCCGGTACAACCTTGGAACACGTCATCACTGAACTTCTCGGTCAGCAGCGCATCATCGGCAAAGGTAATTTGGGTCAATTGGGAAGTGTTATAAAAAATGTCTCTTCCCCACTCATCCATCCTGGCACGCACAGTGACACTTTGCAGGTTGCTGCAAGAGGAGAAAGCAGCGATCCCTACCTTCGTGAAATGAGCCGGGATGTCCAATGAGGTAAATCCGCAACCATAAAACGCATTCTCTCCCAACGTCGTCACCGACGAAGGCAGGAAGTCCAAGCTCGACAAGTTGGTGCATTCCCAAAAGGCGGCGCTCTTCACCGCTGTCGATTTCAGCGCATCGTCCTTCAGGATAATCTGCGATAACGGAGTAGCCCTAAAGGCTGATTCCCCCAGCTTCTCCAACGGGCAATGCACGATGGCGGTGGTCAGCCTTGAGTAACCGACAAAAGCGCTGTAGTATCTATCGGTTCCTGATGATGACGGTTGATTAAACGTAGCAGGCACCTCCACCGTGCTGTTACGGGTATAGAGAGCATTATGTCCCAACGCCTCCAAAGATTCGGGCAACACGACGTTGTCAAAAAGATAGTTGTTGAATGCATATCTGGGAACCGCTTTCAGCCAGCGAGGCAGTATGAGGTTCTTGATGCCCGCTCTGGGAGTTCCGCTATAAAAGGGGATATTAGCCGCATTGGGGTTCTGAAACGGGTCGTTACCAAAAGCCGTTTTTTCCACACTTGCATCCTTCATGTCCACCGACACAATCTTGCCCTCGTCTCCAAGTGCTGCAAGGGTTCTCATATCGCTTATATCCAGCTTGCCCGTTATCACAATGCGGGGAGGACAGGTGCCTCCATTGTTCTTTTCATACGCCTCGATAGCCGCTTTCAGGCCGCCTCCCTGATTTCCCGCATCTACCGTGAAGCCGGGCAAGGCCGCTACGGTAAAGTTCAGTTGGTTGCCCACAGCCGCAGTGATGGCGGCCGTGGCCTTATAGAGTTTCGAATTCGTTGTGCCGCCTTCGCCATAACAGAGTATCGTTTCGCCTTGTGCGTAGGCTTGTCCGGGCAGGAGGTATCCTCGAAACACGTTGCCGTCTTTCCAAAGCGATACTTCACGAACCGGGCTGTCGGCATCAGCAGGAACGCTCACGGTGCCATCGGCAGAGAGTGTGCCCCGGGTCTTCATAAGCATGGTGAGGTTTTGGCCGTAAGTGGTCGCATCGTCCTGCATGCTCACCTGCACACGTACCAGCAGGAGTTTCAGAGTCAGTGAGACGCTGGGCACGGGGGTGGTTTTGAGGTCGGCGCTCCGCATATACTCGCTGTAGTAGTCGTACAGGGAACCTATCCATGTCTGGGGCAGTGAGATGGTGGTGCGTCCGCCGGTTTTCTTCTCTTCGTTGCTCAGCGCGGGCGAGTAGGCGATGAAGGTGTGCTGTGAGGTGGCGTCGGCCCAGTAAAGGGGTTTGTCTACGGGTATCCAGTAGCCTTCGGCAGTACAGGTGTAGTCGGCATAGGTGGTGGTGCTTCCGGTGCCGCTTTTACCATTGCCGGTGGGGGTCACGGTCATCCGGACGGTGATGGTGGCGCCGGGTTCGTTGTAATCGGTAGCGGTGCGGGTGGTGGCACGGGTGGCGGCATCGGTGGTCACTTCCGTCACCGTCAGCCCGCCAAAGCAGACGGGCTTGCCTACGAGTTCTTCGGGGGTGGTCGTGGGGGTGTCGTCACCGCCATTGTCCATGCCCGGCAGGTCGTCCGTCCGGCAGGCGTTGAGCAGGGGGAGGCAGGCGGCAAGCAACAGCAGGGCGACAGGGTGCATTGCCGTCAACAGCCTCTTCCGCAAAGCGCTTAATCGTTGTTTCGTTCTCATATCATGGTTCGTTTTTACATTGTTTCCTCTTTCGGTGCGCGCCGGGCATCTGTACGGATGGGGGCGTGCGGAAACGCTGCTTCAACATGAGACCGGAAATAACGGAACCGTCCCGCCGCTTCGCCTTTCCTTGCGGAAAAGGGCGAAACGGCGGGACGGATAAAAGTAAGGGTATTTCTTTGCGGGATTATTTGCTGTGTATGCCACGCACTAAGGCGGAAGGCTCACGGCGGGTATCCCATAATGCTACTATATAGAGGATACTCTTTTTCTCATCAATATAGTATATCAACTTAAAATGCTCGTGTATCACAAGCGAACGATAAGTGAGGCGTCGCGCTTCGAGCAATTGCTCTATATGTCCCATATAAGGATTGGCGGCAAGCAACTCTATCTGATGGTCAATAGCACAGAAAAGGCGTTGCGCCACAATTGTTCCAAACAATCTTTCTCCTTGTATCGTGACAGTCTTCAACTGCCTGTTGGCACTCTTTCTTAAAATTACTTGCATAGCCATGGGCATTCCTTTAGCAAATCAGCCCTTGCCTCCTGCCAGGGTATTCCCGGTATTCCGGCTTCTTCCTCCGCCTCTCCCTCATCTATCCAAGAGTTTATCTCCTCCATCGTGTAAGGCGTAAGGTCTTCCTTTTCTTCCGCCACAGCGGCAGTGTCTTCTACTTTAGCAACACGTGCGAAGTACTTCTTCACCTTCTTCAGCACTTCCAGGTCGTCCGTACTGAGTATCTGCCGCGCCAGTTCGTTGCGGTATGCGTCTAAATCTATTGTTCTCATATCCATAGTCTCCTTTCTTCCTATCACTAAATGCTTTATGATGACAAAGATAACAATACTTATCCGTTATTCCAGCATGTCAAAGAGCGTTTTTTGTTTTGTTAGTTCCGCCCCCGTTGCGAAGCGGGCGGCGCCGGACTTTGACGCAGGACGTCCGGGGCGGAGGGCTATCCTGAAATTGCAAAGAGGATATACCGCTTACAATCAGCAGAAGCGTCTTTAAGGCTTAGACTCGGGAACCACCATATCGGCACCACCGTTGGTACTACCACCGTTGTTCCACTTCTTGATTGTAAAGTTGTTCAGGCTGATGCCGGTCTTGTTGGCCTTTAAAGTAAAAGTATACTCACTGCCGGCTACCGTAGTCAGGTCGCTGGCAGTCCCCAGCTTATAAAGGTAAGTGGTTTCATCAGCCGCTTTCAGCTGTACGAAGTCCTTATCTTTAGTAAAGGAAGTGCCCGGCAGCAAGATGGCATAATAGGTATATTCTTTATCCGTACCACCCGACACAGTACCTTCTACACGATAAGGAGTGATCTCCGCTGTTTTTGTCGGTGATGATGTGGCAGCTATTGTCCCGTCCTTTATTTCGAACGTTCCGTTCAGGGGAGTTTTCCCATTACCACTATCATCCTTATTCACAATCTTCAAGCTGGGAGCCAATGCCGCCAATTCATCTTGCGACAGGTCATCGCCTGCCGTCAGCTTGATGACGATGCGGCTCATCATGTGCTGCAAATTCATGGGCTGCGCACCGGTGGTTGCCAGTACAGCGGTATTCTTTGCCCACAGGTAATCGGCATTCTTATAACCTGCACCCGGCACGTTGGTGGTGCCACTCACCGTTCCTTGTGCATGCTGGTCTGCGGCAACCGTGACGTCTTTTTCCGTCGACGTACCCGTCAAGCTACCGTCGTATGGGTAATAACCATACAGCGTATGCCACTGCGAGGTATTTTGCCAATAGATGTCACCGTCCCAGCCACCGGAAGTTCTAGTAAACTTCACGTTGTTGACGGCCTTACCGGCATTGATTTCGGCACTCACCGCATCATTCTCATTCGGAGCGGCATTCTTGTCCGCAGTTGCCAGATAAATACCGATGGCATCGCCCGCCTCAAAATCTGTAGGGTTCACAATAGCCACACGTGTCTGCGTTGCGTTGCCTACTCCAATTTCCAGACTAATCGGTTTCGTGATGTCCACCACTTCCGGTTCGTCACTGTTGCTGCACGCGCTCAGGGCGAAAGTAGCAGCTACCATGGCCGTAGCCACTAAAATCTTACTTGCTCTCATGTCTTTTAAATGTTTTAATAGTTTATATATTTTATAAATCACCTTATCACCAATACTTAATACTTATTACTTAATACCTATTACTTAATACCTATTTCCATCCCCGCATCCCCTTCACTCTCTCCCCCCTCCTGCCACGGGCCGATGCTTACGGTCATGGATGCTTCCGTGCGGTTCACGGTGACGGTCAGGGTATAGCTCTTCCCGCTTTCGAACACACCGTTCGTGTCCGTCGCTTTCAGGTAATAGGGTTGGGTGCCGATGGTCAGGGCAAGCAGTTTTTCGCCTGCGGCAATGGTTTGCGGCACAAGCAATGCCCGCCGTTTATCCTTGTCGCCCGCCAGCGTGATGTCCTTGCGGGTGTCGCCCGGCTTCAGCGTGATGCCTTCCAGCGTGTAGTCGGCAAGAGCTTGCGGCAGGGTGACGACGGCGGTTTCCACTTCCGGCTGCGTCATACCCGCACCGGCTTTCAGCACCACGTTCAGTTGTGCGGCAAGATGGCGGAAAGTCAGCGAAACGGGAGCCAGGCGCTCTGCGGTGGCACGGGCCGTCAGCAGGTCGGGCATCCGGTTGCCGGAAGGCACATCTGCCGGAGTGTGCAGGGCAAAGAAAGTGGTTTGTTCCTCTTTCAGCACATCCCAGTAAAGCACGGGGGTACTGCCCCAACGGTTATCATCGCCCAGCGTAAAGGCATATCCTGCACCTTCGATGCGCTGCGCCCAAAGGGTGAAAGCATCGCCCGGTTTAAAACCGCTGCCAGCGTCCGGCGTGCTGCCGCCGGAGCCGCCGGTGGTGCCTCCCGCCGCGTCCTTCGTAGTCTTCACTTCCACGAGTGAAGCGTCGGCGGAAGTATGGATGCCGTCCGTCCAAGGCTCGATGGTAGCGGATATGACCGCTTCGTCCGGTTCTTCAGGAGTGCCGCGCAAGGTCAGGGTAAACGTGTTCTGCGTTCCGGCTGCCAGCGTTTGTGTTCCGCTCATGGTGGCGGTATACTCCTTGCCGTCCGCCAGGGTCACCACAAAGCTGACACCCGTAGCAGCGGCACGGGGCAGAACGATGGCTGTGCCGGAAGTACCCGCAGCACTAAGCGGAACAGCAATGTCCTGAGGTGTGGAGGCACCGGAAACACTGCCGTCAGTCAGCAGACAGACGGCTTTTGTGTCCATCCCTTTGATGGTGAGCCGGGCACCGGCCAGCAAGGCGTCTTCTATAGTATCGCTGCCTTTCAATACGAACATAACCTTCACCAGGCAATGGCCGAAAGCCAACGCTACGGAAGGACGGTTGCGATTGTAGCCATCGGCATGGGCCGTCAGCAGGTCGGTGGCCGGCTGGTGGCTGACATCTACGGGCAGATGGAAGTCTTCTGTCAGTGCTCCGGCCGCGTAAGGGTGGTAAGCCAGAAAATCTACCTGTGAGCCGTCTGCAGGGAAATAGGCGGTATTGGCTTCGTCCTCCGGCTGCAATTTGCCCCCGGAACCGGCCGCGACCACGGAGTAGCGGTAGTTAAAGACTGCATTGGAGGTCGTTGTGCTTCCGGCAGCATTCATGCAGAGGCCTATGGCATCGCCTGCCTCCCACTTTCCGTCAGCAACACGCGTCACCGTAATGTCTCCGATGCCTGCCGTCAGGCTGACTGCCACCGGAGCTTCCGGAGCGTCGCCTTCCGCACGCTCTTCACTGCAACCGCCCGCCAACAGGCAGAAAGGCAGTAAGAGGCTTGCAAGGTGTAAATGGTATTTCTTCATATCTATGATTTTATTAAACTTGTAGCTCGTAGCTCGTCACTTGTAGCTCGTCACCCATTCATTTTTCCGTTGCATCCAAGTCACTGTCCGTCCCCGGTTTCCAGTCACCGAGGGTGGCTGATACTCCCGGCTGCCCGGCAATCGTGATCCCGGCATTCAAGGTGAGGTCTTCCACAGAACCGGAAGCGTAATTGTTGAAATCCTGCAAGTAAGAGGACAGGTCCTGTTCCAGCGTTTCCTCTTCACCATTCGTGTAGTGCAGCGTCAGGGTAAGTATTTGCCGTTCGTTAGTATGGACGCCCAGCAGATTGCGGCTGCCGGAAAAGAAGATGCCGTCCTCATCTGCGGCACGCATGCCGGAAGCATCTTCACGCTCCACGGCTATCTCCACGATGCCTGCCCCGTCGCGCGTGGTCGTACGGTCCGTCAGCCGGCGGGCGGAAGCCATACCGCCAAGGCGGGCATTGATGGAAGCTATGCGTCCGTCCGCCTCACGGTCGAGGCGGAAACGGAGCGCCAACTTCCGGGTAAAGGAGAACAATTGGAGAACATATGTATTTTCCTGCTGTGCCACCGGACAGAAGACACCGGCGCCCGCACTGAATTCACCCGGTTCGGAAAGTAATCCTCCGGCATCCGTCGCAAGGCAGAAACATTCGCCATCAAAACGGATGTGGGCGGCATCGTGAGTGGCAACGACTGCATATTCCGCTTCCGGCAATTCCAGACGCACTGTGGCATCGGAGGCTAAACAGAATAAAGTATCGACCGCAATGGCCTCAGCGACGCTCCACACATGCAGTTGCAAGGTGGAGGCTGTCGGAGAGGCGCCCAACCAGTCAACCTTCAGTAACGTAGAGGCGTTGTACAATTCTTCATGTGTGTACAACTCTTTTTTATTGCATCCCGCCAGTGCAGCGATTACGAGCAGGCAGGCAGTATATTTCAGGAAGGTCTTCATAGATTATCTGTTTTTAAGGGAGATACGGTAAACCAGACTGACGTGCAGGTCGGTCAGTCCGAAAAGATTGCGTGTGCGGCTGCTCTGAAACTCATACTTACCGAAACGCTTGTTCCAGAAATAGCGGTCGTAGCGGGTATGGATATATCCCACTCCCAGTCCGGCATCTACCAGCCAGTTGCCGCGCAAAATAAAACGGTAACCCGCAGTGACTCCCGCCAGTAGAGCCTTGCCACGACGTCCGCCATCGGTAAAGAAGTTACTGTCGAACTCTCCGCCACGTATAGAAACACCAATATGGGTACGCCGGAAACCATAGTTGCCGGTTTGCAGCCAGTAGCGGGCTTCGCCACCTACGCTCCAGGTTTGTGTAGCCATCCGGGTATGGGAAAAACCCCACATACCCAAGCTGCCATCGGCAGCCACAGACCACTTCTTACCCATATAAACTTCGGCTCCGAGATTGGGGGCAAGGGTTGCCCATGAGAGAAAATTGGTAGTGAGAGCGAAAGGGGTATCGTTCTTCTCTTGTGCCTGCAGGCCCAACATGAGGAGAAGAAAGGATAGTAGTAAAACGGTGCGTAATGGTTTCATATTTCTTTGCTTTCAAAATGATAAGCAAAGTTCGTAACTTACCGCGAGACTCTACCAAACAAAAGCCCCTGTGAAGGTGTCATTTCACGTTTTGGCAATTGCCATACACGGAATGAGAGCTCCACAGGGGCAGTTTAGTCAACCTATCGGGACTAATGATAGCTATCAAAAGCTACATCCTTAAATGTAAAGTTATGATGTTCGGACGGATGAAAAGACTTGTTCCAGGTGGAATACGTCTTCACGTCAATCTCTTTCGTCTTCCGGTTGAAAGTGACTATACGGAGATAACCTTCACCCCCCAGCTTGCTATCCGTCACACCACGTTGAAAGTTAGCCAGCATCTGATACACCTTATTCCCCCTTTCGCCGGTCGAAACAAGTGTCCCGACTCCGCTCTTCAGGATATGACCGCAGAAGACGGCAATCACATTGCGATATTTGGAGAGCAGCTTCTCCCAGATTCCGGCTCCGTCGTTCACGGTTCGTCCGGGTTCCTGGCCAATGCCGTATGCTTGCGGGCGCCACCAGTCTTTCCCGTCGAGCAAGGTGCTGTCACTATATAAATAAGCGTGCGTATTCAGTATCACATACTTATCAGGATTCATGCTCACCACGGAATCCGCCCACATCAGCGCCTCATCAGGCGGACCGAACTCCATATTCAGCACCAACCAGTCCGCCCCACCCGATTTAAAAGTTATGTAATAGTTATCCAAAGTCTTACCATCGGCACTTGCTCCCCAGTACTTTCTCTGTTGCCAGGACGAAAGGGGGAAGTACTTATTGGCAACCGTCGTATTATGCACATCCGAGAACTTGCCCGGCTTGCTGCCGATGTCATGGTTCCCCCATACCACAGAATAAGGTATCCCCGCCTTTTCCACACGGGCAAAGGACTTCTGCATATACGACCATTCGGTCGGCGAGTTACCCTGCGTCAGGTCGCCCACCTGGAAAACGGCGTCTATCTTCTTGCGGTTAGCCACCAGCCAGTCTATCTGCGAGTCGAAAACCTCCGGACACTGTTCCAGATAGGTTTGCGTATCGGGCAACACCACAAAAGTACTCACTTGCCTCGAAGAATCGCAGGAGGTTTTCTTTTGACTGAATATCCACTCCATAAACCCGGGATAATTGAATGCAGGATTCCAACTGCCATGATTGCAACCGGGGAATTCGATGTATTCCACATCGGCACCGGCAGCCTTCAAAGCCCTGTATGCCGCACGCGAACCTTCCGGAGTAACCACATTGTCGGCATCGCCGTGGAAGATGCGGAACTTCACCTGTTTGGCGGCTTTCAGGCGGGCAGGATTCACCGTTCCGCAAATGGGAACTGCGGCCGCAAATATCTCAGGATAACGGATAGCCATATCAAACGTACCCATACCGCCCATGGAGAGCCCTATTATATAAACACGGTTCTTATCCACCTGCGGCATTGCAAGATAGGTATCCAGCAAATCTTTCACCGTCCGGAACACAGGCGTGAGGGGAGCGTCCAATGGCATCTCGCCCGGCATGAATGAAGCTGGACGTTCCATATATGCCCAATAGCCGCTCACAGGGCATTGCGGCACAAGCACAAATGCGGAATGCTTCTCCCTGTTCACCGGGTTAAGGAACATCTGTCCTCCATGCGTCAACTGTCTTTCATTGTCGTTGCCACGCTCTCCGGCGCCGTGCAGGAAAAGCACTAAAGGGTATTTCTCTCCGGTTTTCACCGTTTCGGGACGCAGCAGGCGATAGGGCAACGTATCACCACGGGAAGAAATAAAAGTCTCCTTCTGATAAGTCTCCTGTGCCGAAAGCGACAGCAAGGAGATCAGCACGCAAACTACACTGATTATCCGTTTCATCTGAATCACTATTTATGTAAATAAGGAGTTAAAGGAGCTATTCGCATCATTTTACATGTTTTACTTCTGAACGTAAAGATACGCCATTTTCATTGAATGCCTCCACACAGAAATAATAATCCTGGTCGGTAGTGAGAGATTTCATCAGCAGGTCATTCTTACCATACACCATCCAAGAACTGTAAAGTTTATCGGGAGCGATGCCCCACAACACGTTGTAGCCCTGCGCACCTTTCACGGACTCCCAGCGGATGGCGATGTCACGACGGTCGACAAGGCGGTCAAGCGTCAGCTTTTTCGGTTGTTGCGGTGCCTTGCCTGTGCCCAGTCCGAATACGCGAAGCTCGGAAATAGCCAGGTTCGGAGTAGGTACGTCTATATTCCTGTAGCGGATATAGCGTGCCGGTTCGGGCAGTGACAGTTCTACATAATCATTCGGAGTGTCCTTATAGCTCTCTTTGCGGTCCACCAGCACTTTCCAGTCCTGTCCGTCCAGCGAGCCTTCAATGATGTAACGGTGGCGGAGGTCTTCGTAACGGCCGTACATGTCACTCTGATAGTCATGATAGTTAATCTGAATGGCACACACATCGGCAGGCTTCTCCAAATCGATCATTACCCATTGGCGCTCATCGTTGGCTTCGGCCAGCCAAAAGGTCTTGGTGAGTTCATCCGTCAGTGCAGAGGGTTGGAACTCCCCTTTTGTGGTGGAGGCTGTGACCGGTTTGCCATAGGAAAGCAGCATCCAGCCCCTGAACTCACCGGCTTTACCCGGAACGGCAGGTGCATAGCGAGGGTAATCTCCGAAACGGGTGTCGCAATACATAATACCGTCTTTATCGAACCCGGCAGGGAACATACAAAGGCGTCGTTCCCAGTTCACATTGATGGAGAGGGACATCGAAGCAAAATGCCAGTACTGCCCGCTGGGTCCAAGGACGGTGCTTCCATGTCCGGCACCATTCATATATCCGCCCGGTTTATAGGAAACGGGATTGTGCTTCTGATAGGTATAAGGTCCCATCGGGTGGTCTGCCACATAGACACCGTCGGCATAGACATTAAACTCTGTGCCCGGTGCACCGTATTGCATATAGTATTTCCCGTTGTGCTTCGTCAGCCAGGGACCTTCGATATATCCGCCCAGCACAGTGTCCGTATGGTTCTCACCGAAACGCTCCCAGCCATGCTTGGGCATATCCAGGTTAAAGAGCTCTTTCGTCTCGCCCTTCTTCGTGAAGCGGTGGTTCTTATCCAGTTCCATACCACGGATGGGATAGACGTTGGATGAACCCCAGAACATGTAAGCTTTGCCATCGTCGTCGATGAACAAGTCAGGGTCCTGCAGGTTGTGCAGGATGGCTGGCGTTGCTTCCCAATCGCCCGAAGCCGGATTATCGGTATACAGGATACTCATAGAACCGGAAGGATCACCGGCTACATAGAGCACAGAATCCTTATAATTGTGTGCCGCCGGAGCATTACACCCTTGCGGATACCAGTTCTTTCCGGGGCGCACAAACTCCCAGTTCAGCAAGTCGCGCGAACGCCAGTAGCCATGCGAACGGGTAACGAACATATAATATTCTCCCCGGAACTCCACCACTGCAGGGTCGGCGCCCGAACGGTAGGAAATATCCCGGTCGGAATTATAAATCATATACGTGTAATCGATGTTCAAAGGATTACAGTAGGTATCCTGACGCATATCCTGCGCCGGAAGGGTAGTCCATGCAATCAGGCAGGCTACGGTCAGTAATAGGTATTTCATATTCTTCATTTCTGATTTCTTATCGGGTTCGTTCATTTGCACAGTTCGCCGGGAACATCATATTGCTTCTGTAAACGTTCAAGTTCAGCCATAAGTTCGGCGGTAACCTTTTCCATGCCCTTTTTCCCATACAGGTTATGCATTTCGGTCGGGTCGGTCTTTAAGTCATACAGTTCCCACTTGTCATCCACGTAGAAGTGCATCAGTTTATAACGCTCCATCTTCACGCCATAGTGTGCACGGACGCTATGGAAGCCGGGAAACTCATAATAATGATAATAGAGCGATTTACGCCAGTCACGCGGCGTTTTTCCCTTCTCCACCAACGGACGGAAAGACATACCCTGCATATCCCGGGGAACTTCAATGCCGCACATATCCAGGAAGGTAGGTGCAAAGTCAATGTTCTGCGTCAGTCCGGTCACCTGGGTTTCCGGTTTGATGTGTCCTGGCCAGCGCATCACCATCGGCATGCCGAAAGACTCTTCGTACATAAAACGTTTGTCGAACCATCCATGCTCGCCCAGATAGAAGCCCTGGTCGGTGGTGTAGACAACTATTGTGTTCTTGTCCAGTCCGGTACGTTTCAGGTAGTCCAGAATCTCTCCCACACTTTCGTCCACGCTTGCCACAACGCCCATATAATCTTGCAGGTAACGCTGGAATTTCCACTCCGCCACTTCTTTGAAAGAACGTTGCTTAGAGTAGAACTCATTATTACGGTCGCGATATGCATCGAGGAAGCGGCGGCGCTCATCCGGCTCCATAGTCCCCAGGAAAGCATGCGGCCAGGGGTCGAACAGCAAGCTGTCGCTGTCCATGCCGGCAACCATTTTCAGGTCGTGCCCCTCGTACATATCACAATATATATTCATCTTCTGCATCTGTGCGGCATAGCGCCCCTCGTAAGCATCGAAATAGTTATCGGGAAGCGGGAAGGTGGTGTGCTCATACAGATGATAATGTCTCTCGGCAGGCACCCAGTTGCGGTGCACCGCTTTATGGTGCATCATCAGGAAGAAAGGCTTGCTCTTATCTTTCCGACCGTCGAGCCACTCTTCCGTATAACGGGTAATCAGGTCCGTCACATATCCCGGATGACGGGTGGTATCTTTCTCCGTAATGAAATGCGGATTGCAATATTCTCCCTGGTCGTCAAGAATCATCCAATGGTCGAACCCGGTCGGGCGGGAAATAAGGTGCCATTTGCCGATGATGGCGGTTTCGTAGCCATTTGCCTGCAATATCTTCGGCAAGGTTTGTTGCGCGCCGTCGAAACCTTTCGCCCAGTTCTTCATGAAACCGTTCTTGTGGCTATGCTTACCCGTAAGGATGGCGGCACGGCTCGGACCGGAAATGGAGTTGCAGCAGTAGTTATTCTGGAAAACCGCTCCTTCGTGTCCGATACGGTCGATATTCGGAGTCGGAGCGACCTTGCCGATGGGATGCCCGTAAATGCTCATTGCCTGACGGGCATGGTCGTCGCTCATGATGAAAATGATGTTAGGGCGTTCATTTTGGATGTCTTGCTCCTGTCCCTGCAGCGTTGCCGAAGGAACAAAAGGGAGCAGGACAAGCCCTAAAGAGAGTTTATCTTTCATAGGTTCCTGTATCAAATGAACGATTAATGAAGCGTCAGACCGGCAATAATGGGGGTATGGTCTGACAAATATCCGTCATCCGGTTTATCGTCTATCACCCGGAACTTATCAGCAGTCACCTGTCCATTGACAAATATAAAATCAATCAACTGGCGATTCTCAACCGGGATGCGTCCAAAGTCGTGGAAGCTCCATGCCGGACCGTAGACTGTAGAGGCAACGGAATAGGCGTTCTTCATTCCACCCACAGAGAGGATAGTAATCGGTTCCGAGTCCACTGTTCCGTTGAAGTCGCCCGTCAGGATTACGGGCAGTCCCTCTGCAAGTTCGTGCATCTTCGCAAGCAGTAACTTGGCACTCTCACGGCGTGCCACTTTCCCTACGTGGTCGAAGTGAGTGTTGAAAGCTGCCAGTTTCTTGCCACTGGCCTTATCTTTCAGGATAGCCCAGGTCACGATGCGCTCGCAAGCGGCATCCCACCCCTTCACTCCAATCGTATCGGGAGTTTCGCTCAGGCCGAAGTTTCCGTTCTTTATCAGTTCAAAGCGGTCCGTCTTGTAGAAAAGGGAGCAATATTCCCCCGCTTCCTTGCCATCCGCACGCCCCACGCCCAGAGCGGTGTATTGGGGAAGACGGTTCTTTAAATCGTCCAACTGGTTCTTCACGACTTCCTGCATACCCACCACATCGGGAGCGTAGTAGGCAATCATCTTTGCCGCATTATCCTTGCGGTACTTCCAGTTGTTCAAGCTATCCGCCACGTGGTCCAAACGAATGTTGAACGACATGACATCGACCTTAGCTTCCGGCTGCCTGCCGCACGAAGCGACAAGCAGGACGAAAGCAACTAATACACTATTAAAAAACATCTTTCTCATGGTATCTTGTATTTATTTTAAGTAAGGGGACGTAAACCCTAATTTCTTCAGTCCGCTCTGTACGTCCGGATGGCTCATAAAAAGCTTCCAGATCAGACCCGTGCGGTAGTTTTCAATCATCACCACAATAGGTCCCTGGTCGATGGCCAGATATGAAGGTGCAAACCATTTCTCCGTCAGGTTAAAAGCATCCTTGAAACCATACTCCCCCCAAAGTTTACCGCCCAACTTTTCATAGAAGTAGCGCATGGCCTGAAGCGAATATTCCGGCGCGTAAGGGATGGAAGACAAGGCAGCTGTGGGAGTAATCACTCCACGGTCGTTGCCGGGGCAATGGGCCGAATAACCTTTATCCCCGTCACTGGCTGTCAGTCCCCAGCATTGTGCACTATATCCTTTGTATCCCTTCGGGTTGTCGATGCAATAGGCACGGTTTATCAAAGTATGAGCCTTCATCTGCTCCTCGTAATCTGCATAACGGTCTTTCAATCCGCGCGGGTCGAGTCCCATATAGGAATAATGGGTAAAGAACAGCGGGCCGCCAAAATCAGTTCCCAAAGGCAATGTTATATCATAAAACTGCTTGCCGTTCCTGAAAACGATGGAGTTGGCCCATCCTTTATGATACACCGATTCCGCAATGGGATAGGTGGGCGAAGCAGCGGCAAGGATATAAGTGATGTGACACTCATTATGCCCCTTAATCTGATGGTTCATTGCCCAACCGTTATTAGGCGACCAGTGCCAGTAAAGCACGTCTTCGCCATTGGTGAACCAGTTCCATTCCGCCTGACGCCACAATCCGTTGATAAGCCCCCGGATGTTTCTTTCCACCGGGGTATCTTTGTCAAAGTATTGGTGTGCAGCCAGCAAACCTTCGAACATAAAGGCAGACTCCACCAAGTCGGCTCCGTCATCTTTCCGGCTGAAAGGGACGGTCTTTCCTGTCTGCCCGTCCATCCAGTGTGCCCAGATGCCGTGATAACTATCCGTACTCTTGTCACTCAGGAAGCGGACAATCTTCAACATACGTTCCGCCGCCTGCTCGCGGGTGACGAAACCACGTTCCGCACCGACGATGATAGCCATCACTCCGAAACCCGAACCACCGATAGTCACAATATCATCACTGCCATTGCTACGTTCGCGCGCCAACCCCGAAACCGGATGCCCGTAATCCCAGAAGTAACGGAAAGTTTGCTTCTGCACCAGAGTCATCAGTTCTTCATCGGACAATGACTTCTCTTTCGCCTGCCCATAAGCAACCGGACTCAGCAAAAGTACGCATGCAAGTATAACCAATAATTGTTTCATAAATCCCAATTTTAATGTAATACTACTCCTAATTCTATAGTTTTATCGGAAGGAAGTAGAATCACAACCTGATATTCCTTTCCTCTCTTTATTTCATCATAACCTATTGAGAACACATTTCCACCAGTGGAAACCGAGACGTTCTTTTCCACAACTTTATTTCCGACAGCATCTATCAGGCTGCATTTCGCACTCCCGCCAACAGTAGAGTAGAAATCAATCTCATACGCTCCCCTATCAGGATGCGCCATCAAGTCAACTGACTTCACTTGCGGGCTGGTCAGTAGCAAATAGAAGCCTTCTTCATGCTTCGGCTGACTCTCCATTCCGGCACGTTGCAGAGCACGCTTCGCATAATCACTTTTCATGAAAAGATTCCAAATCAGCCCGGTACGATAATTCTCAATCATCACCACAATCGGTCCCTGGTCAATAGCCAAGTGCTTGCGCTCATACGCATTCTCAGAAGGAGAATACGAATCACAAAAGCCATAAGCACCATGAGCGTCTTTCTTCTTATTCAGATTCATCAGAACTTGTGTCGCATAAAACGGCACATAGGGATAGGAAGCCAATGCAGCGGTAGGAGCAATCACTCCATCGTCTTTAAGCGGTGAGCGGGCTTTGTAGCCGGTAGAAGTTCCTGCACCGTAACAAGCCGAAAGTCCCCAGTTCTGTGCAGTATAAGCAAACTTTTCCGGAGCGGTATTCAAGCAATAATGGCGGTTAATAAGGGCATGCGCCTGATTTTGTCTCCAATAATAAACAAATTCATCCTGCATCAATCTCGGATTAAAGCCTAAGAAAGAATAATGGGCAAAGAACAAAGGACCGCCATAGTCATTGCCTAAAGGCAAAGGATAGCCGTAAAAATCCCGATTGGGATACACCTTGCTACCATTACTCAACCAACCGGACTGATAAACTTCCGGACTGATACAATGAGCTTCCGGTGCGCCAAGAGCTAACAAATAAGTTTCCATACACTCATTCCACCCCTTGACCTCAAGAGACAATTTATCCTCCTGCGAATACCACAGCCAATGCAAAACATCCTTACCGCCGGTATAGGCATTCCACTCTATTGAGTTGCATAAAGAAGTAGCCGTCTCACGAATTTCTGTTTCTACGGCATTACTTTCTTTAAAATACTCAATAGCAGTCAGCAAACCAGCCACCATAAATGAACTCTCAACCAAATCGCCGGTCTCCACCTGGTCTCCAAATGGTACGGATTCACCTTGAGGATTATACCAATGAGCCCAAACACCTTTATAGCGTTCTGCCCCATTCAAGAAACGCGCCATCTTCAGGACATGCTCCGCACCTTGTGCACGTGTAACCCAACCACGTTCTGTCCCGACTATAATAGCCATCATACCAAAACCACTACCACCGATGGTAATTGTAGTTCCCCGTTCGTTGCCCTCCAACGCCATTCCCGAATTCTTATCCGCCCCATCATAAAAATATCGGAAGGCGGCATGCTGTTCTTCGTCGAGGATTTTCTTCACTGCATCGGGCGCATACGTTGAGTCATTCTTATCGACAACAATGGTTTCACCATCTCCATCGTCAGAACACGAAAACAGGAATAATGCAGGTAACACAAAAAAGATATGCAATAACTTCATAAATCATTCTCTTTATTGAGGCAATTAATAATTCGGATTCTGAGTAATGACTCCATTAGACTTATCTATTTCCTCTTGTGGAATAGGGAAGAGTTCGTGTTTGCCCGGAACAAAGTTCTTAATGACATCTTTAGCCACTCCCCAACGAACCAAATCATAGAAGCGCCCAAATTCCAGTGCCAGTTCAATCCTCCTTTCATGACGGATTTTCTCTCTCAGTTCATTCGGTTCTCTGGTGGTCACTTTAGGCAATACATCTGTGTTGTTTCCTCTCGCACGTGCTCTCACCATTTCAAGTTTATCTAAAGCTTCGTTTACATTACCGATTTCATTAGCAGCTTCCGCATGCATCAGCAAGACATCCGCATAACGAATCAAACGAATGTTTACCCATTTTCCCTGACTACCGTCTGAACGTCCCCACACGTTTCTTTCCGCTTTGACAGGATACAATTTCTTATTAAAGAATTGATAGGCATTAGCTGCCGCTACTATTGGGTCACCGTCCAGTATATCTCCGTTGGCTATTACGGTAGCCGCCTTTCTCGGATCTCCCGGTTCATAAGCATCCATCAGCACCTGGCTCGGTCCATTAAATCCCCAGCCCAGGTTCGGTTTTCCACGAACTCCCTGTACCTGCGCCCATTGTGAGTTCAGATTTATCTTTTCAGAAGGTTTAAAGTCAACATATACTTCCAATACGGACTCGGGGCCATACTCATTCACTTCACGGAAAATCTGATCATAAGGAGTCGACAAATCATTATCACCTGAGTTTATAATTGCAGAGGTCTGTCCGAAAGCGTCCGAAAATTTATTTTGCTGGAGGTATGCTTTCGCTAATACAGCTCTGGCTGCATTCTGAGTAGCTCTTCCTTCATTTCCCTCGGCGAGCAGTTCCTTACGAGTTGGTAAACGGTCAATAGTCCACAGCAATTCACGTTCTATATTAGCATAAATTTCCTCCTGAGAAGAGCGGGCAGGTGTCTTTTCTTCTTGCCCCAGCACATGATCGACATAGGGAACTCCCCCAAAAGCCCGGGTCAGACGAAAATACATTAATGCCCTCAGGAAGATGGCTTCAGCATTAAGCCTTTCTTTGGTCGGTTCACTATCCGGAACAGTCTGTAACAACGCCATAGCTTCATTGGTTTTATAGATTGTCGTATAGCAAAGCTTATAATAATCACGGATACGTGTATTAGCCGCTGTATAACTCATCGGTTTGAACTCTACCAATTGTCCACCATCACTGGCGGTACTCCCCTTTTCCGCATCCGGAGTTGTAAAGTTTTCCATGCCTAAAACCCCTGTACAATAAGAATAATTGCGTAAATCGGCATAGGCTTGTTGCAGCTTAGCTTGCACCAGAATCGCATTATCTAACTCTTGATCGGGAGTATAATTCCCATGATGCCAACGTCCCTTAGGAAATCGATCCAGAAAACTATCAGAACAGGATGTGAAAACACATGCCAGCAATATTATATAAATTACATTTTTCATCGTTATATCTTTTATTGGTTTAGAAACTCAAAGAAACTCCAGCCGTATAGGTAGTAGGAAGAGGATACGTGCCTCCACCATCAACACCACCTTCCAGGATACTTCCAGTAATTTCAGGGGTGTAACCGGAATTATGCTTAAAGGTCAGCGGATTCTGGGCATTTACATAAATTCTGAATTTATTTACGCCAAGGCTCTTCAGTACCTTCTTGGAAAACGAATAGCCCAGCTGTATCTCTCTGATACGGAAATAAGAGCCGTCTTCAAGTAAGTTTGTTGATGGTAAGTAGTTGTGAGAACGCGTATTATCAATAACAGGCTCAAAATTAGAAGTACCTTCACCATGCCAACGTCCTAAATTAAATTCATAATAATTGAACTGGGAGAATGACATCAGCTTTTTAGTATTAATAATGTCTCTTCCGGTCAATCCATTAAAGTCTATTGACAAATCGAAGTTCTTGTAACCTGCATTCAAATTGATGCCATAAGTAAATTCAGGAAGGTTATTACCGATAAAAGTTCTATCCTTATCATCTATTTTCTTATCACCATTCAAGTCTTTATAACGGATATCTCCCGGTCTGGATTTCCAGGATGCCGGATAGTAGTTGTCTATTTCCGCCTGATTCTGGAAAATACCGTCCTGAACATAACCATACATGGAACCAACAGAGTGCCCCACAGAAGTACGATGGTACGTACCGGATACGATATCAGAATTATCATTGCCTAACTCAAGCACTTCATTCTTCAAGGTAGAGCCATTGACACTTATTCCATAAGAGAAGTCATCTATATTATCCCGCCAGCCAATCACAAACTCAAATCCCTTGTTTCTGATTGAACCTGCATTAGTAATGGCATAACCTGCACCCACAGAAACCGGAGGAGCTACACGTGCAAGCAGGTCGCTCGTCTTTTTAGTATAGTAGCCTAAGTCAACGCTCAGTTTTGAATCAAAGAAACGTCCTTCAATGCCGACATCAAATCCGCTGACCACTTCCCAATGAATATTCTCATCTACCATATTGCTTACCGTAGGGATATAATAGGTCTTTCCATCTACTACGACTTGCTGCCCCATCGGGTTGATTGTGGGAAACCATAAATAATTTCCTATCTTATCGTTACCCAACTGCCCCCAGCTGGCCTTTAGCTTCAGAAAATTAATTTGCTTAATGCCTTTCATGAAGTTTTCCTCACTAATCACCCATCCGGTACCAATAGAAGGGAAATAACCCCAACGTTTATTAGGCGAGAACTTTGAAGAACCATCGGCACGGAAAGTAGCGGTAAGCAAATATTTACTTGCATACGAATAGTTTATACGCGCCAGATAAGAAATAAATGTTTCCTCTGCAAACGAATCCCCTACTCTTGCTGTTCTGTCATCTCCCATATTCAACATCCAGAAGTCTTCAGGCACTATCCACATATCCCTATTCACCAAAGTATCGATGGCTGCATCAAAACCTTTTGAACCTTGATAACGAGCCGTATAACCAGCCGTAGCACCGATTCTATGCTTGTCAATATTCTTATTGTAATTCAATACGAAATCCGCCTGATACTTATTATATTCGCTCGTCGAACGTTTGAACGAAGTTTTATTGCTCTTATGGGAAGAGCTGCTCGTTTCGTTGTTCACATCAAAACGGGGAGTAAAGTTACTGCCATAGCTCACACCGATATCTACATATCCGGTAGCACGGAATGTAAAATCCTTCAGGAATTTAATCTCGCCAAACAAATTACTAACAACACGGTATCCGTAACTATCATCTGTTCCCTTTTCTATTTCCATCTTGGCAACCGGATTGGACACATCTTTCTGAATGGAAGGGGAAGGAGTATAATGACTGCCGACGTTCTCATCATTCCAATCTTCTTTCGGAGCATAAGGAGTATAAGTGGGAATAGCCCGTGCAGCCCCTTGCACGCTTGCAGTAGCACCGTCAGAATCCCAACGGCTCAGAGTTGCATTGGCCCCTACAGTGAAGTGTTTATTCACTTTGTAATCTCCGGAAAAACGGGCATTGATACGTTGATGCTTATTATACTTCACAATGCCTTCCTGAAGGAAATAACCTAATGTAAGCAAACTGCTTCCTTTATCCGATGACTTTGAAAAAGAAACCGAATGGCTGGTGATAGCTGCCGGACGCATGATCTCACTTTGCCAGTCTGTACCTTTACCCAATAAATCCGGCACCCATTCTTCAGCATCAGGATTCTCATTTTTCAGTTTCTCATTATAAAGCATCGTAAATTCAGAAGCATCCGTCAACTTCAAGCGGTCACGGTCATGCAAAATCTGCACACCTCCATAACCATTATAAGAAACACTCAACTTTCCATCTTCCGCTTTACGTGTAGTAATAATGATAACGCCATTAGCTCCCTGTACACCGAAAATAGCCAATGAGGAAGGATCCTTCAGAACTTCCATCTGGGCAATATCCGCAGGATTCACAAAATCAATGTTATCCACAAACATTCCGTCAACGACATACAAGGGACTTGTACTCGCATTAATAGTCGCCACACCTCTTAAACGAATCGTGGCACCTCCACCGGCAGCTCCACTGTTCATTATATCCAGACCCGGTACCTTGCCTTGAAGCGCTCTGATCGGATTGGCAGCGGGGGCATTCTTGATGTCTTCACCACTAATTGAAACAATGGAACCTGTCAAGTCACGCTTACGTGCCGTACCATAGCCCACAACAACCACTTCGTCCAACTGAGTACTATTCTCAGCCAACACAGCATTAATCTTATTTTTTCCATTCACAGGAATCTCTATTGATTCCATTCCCATAAAACTAAACACCAGCACTCCGTCAGATGGAACTTCCAATAAGGTATATCCACCGTCCACACTTGTAATGGTGCCTTGTCCAGGCTTGCCTTTTACTAAGACGGTAGCCCCGATAGCCGGTTCTCCCGTTTTCTTTTCTGTAACGATACCCGAAACTGTAATCTTGTTCTGTGCCATCGAAACGATAGCGAACAGCAACATCACACATGTAATTAATAGATTCTTCTTCATTTTGTATTGATTTAAAATTACGCTGCAAACGTAAAGCATAAATTGATTTAAGTCAAAAAACGGGCTACCACAAGAGTACCACGCTTTATCAAAGTACTACTTTATAACTACTACACTCTAGCAGAACAAACTAGTTATCAGATGTTTATTTTCAATAAAGTTTCCATGTTCCCATATCGTCCTTACCCGCTTCCGATTCCGGAGCTTTATTGGAAGAACTCTTTCAGTATAACTTTACTTTAGGAACCTGTTGGCGGAATTAATGTTTTCTTCCTCGCGTCTGCAAGGACTCAAGACTGGGTCTGTTCACACCTGGTCCGTACCTGCTCCGTAGCAAATTCGGTTAGAGGTACCTTTAACCGAATTTGCTACGGAGCAGGTACGGATCAGATACCTATTTGATATGTTCCTGACTAAAGCCAGGCCAACGGCTAATTCCGCCAACGGGTTTTAGGATTATTAAAAGGGGTTAATGAAGGGTGAACAAAGCCTTATTCACGTTGCGGCTGTCAGTACCTATCATCACTTCAAAGTCACCCGGTTCGCACACAAAATCCAGGTTGTAGTTGTAGAACTTCAGCATATCGGACGTTATCTTAAAAGATACTTGTCTCGCTTCACCGGCTTTCAGGAAGATTTTCTCAAAGCCTTTCAGTTCTTTCACCGGACGGGTTACACTGCCCACAAGGTCGCGGATGTAAAGCTGCACCACTTCGGCACCATCACGCTTTCCGGTATTGGTCACCGTTACGGTGGCTGTGATTTCGCCGTTAATGTTCATGGACGATTGATCCAATGTAATGTCACTGTAAGAAAAAGTAGTGTAGCTCAAACCATATCCGAACGGATAGAGCGGCTCATTATCAACATCCAGATAGTTGCTGCGGAACTTCTGGAACCATTTGCCCTCCGCCAGAGGACGGCCGGTATTCTTATGGTTATAGAACAAAGGAATCTGCCCCACATTTTTCGGGAAAGTCATCGTCAGTTTGCCGCTCGGATTTACATTGCCGAACAATACATCGCCAATGGCAAGGGCAGCTTCACTACCACCAAACCATACATTCAGGATGGAGGGCACATTTTCCTGTTCCCAGTTCAACACCAAAGGACGGCCAGTGAACAATACCAGTACTACCGGTTTACCGGTTTTCAGTAATTCCTGTAAAAGCACACGTTGCGTATCCGGCATTTCAAGGTCTGTGCGGCAACTGCTTTCGCCACTCATTTCAGAAGATTCGCCCAGGGCGGCAACAATCACATCCGACTTGGCTGCCACAGCGAGAGCCTCATCCAGTAACTCTTTATCCGTACGATTGTCACGGTGCAAAGTACGTCCAAACATGGTGGCACGTTCTTCATATTCGGCATCGCTCATCAGGTTGCTGCCTTTTGCCGTAAGAATCCTGGCTTTACCGCCTACCACATCTTTCAGTCCTTCAATCAGCGAAGGGTATTTGTTCATCACGGCAGCCACGCTCCACGTGCCCGGCATGTTGCTACGGCTATCCGCCAAAGGTCCTACTACGGCAATCGTTCCTTTCTTTGCCAACGGAAGCACATTGCCCTCATTCTTCAACAGCACAAAACTTTCCGAAGCCGTTTTGCGGGCAATGGCACGGTGCTCTTTGGTGAAGACTTCTTTCTTCGGACGAGTTACATCGCAATACTTATAAGGATTATCAAAAAGACCAAGTTTGTACTTAGCTTCCAGAATGCGGCGGCAAGCGGCATCGACAGCCTTTACGGAAACCTTGCCTTCTTCCAGAGACTTCTTAAGGGTACTCGTAAAAGCATCGCTCACCATATCCATATCGACACCTGCATTCAGCGCCAGGGCGGCAACTGCCTGTGTATCACCCATACCGTGGTCCGTCATTTCGGTGATGCCGGTGTAATCCGTCACTACGAATCCGCCAAAGCCCCATTGCTTGCGGAGTACATCCGTCATCAACCATTTATTTCCGGTGGCCGGCACTCCGTCCACTTCGTTGAACGAAGCCATAACGCTACCCACACCTTCTTCTACGGCCGCCTGATAAGGCAACATATATTCATTGAACATACGCTGATGGCTCATATCCACCGTGTTATAATCACGTCCGGCTTCCGGTGCACCATACAAGGCAAAATGCTTCACACAAGCCATGATTTCATTATTGCGGCTCATATCTTTTCCCTGATAACCGCGTACCATGGCACGTGCGATTGCCGCTCCCAGGAAAGGGTCTTCGCCGTTACCTTCGCTGACACGTCCCCAACGGGCATCACGGGAAACATCCACCATCGGACTGAATGTCCAGCAAATACCGTCGGCACTGGCTTCAATGGCAGCGATGCGCGCAGATTCTTCAATGGCTTTCATATCCCACGTGCATGACAGGCCCAAAGGTATAGGGAATACTGTTTCATATCCATGAATGACATCCATACCAAACAGAAGGGGAATACCGAGGCGGCTCTCTTCAATCGCCTGTTTCTGTACGTCGCGGATGCGTTCCACCCCTTTCAGATTGAAAAGGCCGCCCACTTCACCGGCACGGATACGTTTGGCCACATTACTGCTCTTGGCCTGGCCGGTAGTAATCTCGCCCGTCACCGGAAGGTTCAACTGGCCTATTTTCTCTTCGAGGGTCATCTTCTTCATCAGGTCGTCGATGAAGCGGTCCATGTCTAAAGGAGATTTCTGTGCTTGTACACCAACAGATACAAACATCAATAACATTAAAAACAATTGTAACTTAAGGGATAAATGTTTCATGCTTTTCATTCTTTATTATTATTGGAGAAAAATGATTTCCCTGCAAATAAAGAGAAAGCCCTTCAAACTCTTATAATCCGATGCTACAACAAAAGTACCTTTAGGGCAGATTATAAAAAAAGGAAGTACTATTTTAATACTTCCTTTCACTTTATCAAACTAAGGGTCAGCTACTTAAAGTTTATCATAAAATCCGTCAGACTATCTTCCTGAGGCAGGTTGAACTTCTTGCGCAGGCGATATCTTGCCGCATCCACTCCACGTATCGAGATGTTCAGCAGCTTCGCAATCTCCTTCGTCGGTAGGTTCAGACGAAGCAAAGCGCAGAAGCGCAAGTCGCCCGATGTCAGGTCAGGATACTGCTGTTTCAGGTTTCGGAAAAAGTTCTCATGTATCCGGTCGAAGTTAGCCTGAAACATATTCCAGCTCTCTTCGTCCGAAACGATGTTGTTATTCACCAAAGCGAGCAGTTTATCCAGGTTCTTCCGTGTGTACTGCCCGGACAGCTTTTGCTGCTGTATCTCTTCCTTCAAGGAGTTCAGGAATTCCTGATGGGCGATATTAGTCATTACCACTCCCGACAGCTCCTTGCTCTTGAAACGCAGGTCCGCTTCAAGTTGTTCTTTCTCGAGTTCGATAATCTTCTTCTCTTGCTGTTCAATCTCGGCCTGATGGGCTATGCGCTGCTGTTCAATCACGCGGTCTTTCTTCTTCTTCACGGACTGGTAGACGATGTATTGCAACAACAGTAACAGAATCAGTCCGGCAAGCACATAGCCACTGATAGCCCAGTAGGACAGGTACCAAGGCCTCAATATGACGAAAGGAAGTGTTGTCGATGCCAAAATCTGGTTTCCATCATATACTTCCGCTTTGAAGACATAAGAGCCAAAAGGCAAACGGGTATATTTCTTCTCCAGACTACGTTCATTGTCTACCCACTGGTCGTTAAGCCCCTCCAGCTTGTACCTAACCTTATAGGTATAGTTATTATAAACCGGATAACACAAAGAGAAACACACCGTACTGAACTCCGCCTCTATCTTGTTTTCTTCCTGCACAGACAGTTGTTTTTTCTTTCCCGTCCATTCAGCCTCCACCGTGATGCCCAAAACCCATAAAGAACGCTTAACGGAAGATTTATATAACAGGGAACTATCTGCATCAATGCGGGCAATGGCATTATTCAGGCAGAGATAAGAGCTTTTGCTACCCTTGTCATAAACCATCGCCGCCCTTTCTTCTATCGACAGGCCCTCGAACAAAGAGAATGGAATCCGATGTTCAATCTGAAAGACATTCATCTCACACTTCACCAGATAGGCCATGCGCCCACTGACAAACCAATACATATGACCACCCGCATGGCTCACATCGTTTATTCCTTTCAGTTCCGGCAATTGTTCGTTCATCACCTCATAAGGGATGATTGAATCCGTCATATCTTCATAAGTATAGAATGCCTTTCCATTTGAAAAGACCACCCGGCCGTTAATCTTAAAGAGAGAGAAATTCCCGTCCTTCACATCTCCCAGCTCCATATACATTTTGAGATCTTCCACCCTCTTCAAGTCCGGGCTGATTCGTAAACGAAACAGTCCTTTCCGCAAATGCTTTACCCAGATATTCCCCCGGTGGTCCATTTCTATGCCCCGCACCATATGGGTAAACCCGCCTAATGAATTCAAAAAGCTCCAGACACCGGAAGCATTCTCCTTATACAGATTCAGAAACGTATAAGTTCCCTGCAATAGCAACGGACGTCCTTCATGGTAGATTTCCCTCATACACATCGCCCCCCTTACGTCCGAAATCAATGATGCCTGCAAACCTGCTATCTGAAAAGTACCTTTATTATGCCCGCAGAGAATCTGGTTTCCCCACTCTTTGACGTACCATGCTTGTTCCTCCAATCCCGGAACAAGTTCCAACTTTCCACTCTTCATCCGGTAAACGCCCTGATTGGAAGCCACATAAGCCTCATCTTCTTTTACCAGTACATCATAAATCATACCAATCTTCCGGTAAGGAGGTTCATAATAATATACCAGGGAGTTATTCAGTATATAAGCTATTCCTTCGTCCAAAGCCACCCAGACATTATTATCGGCATCACAGTAAAGTCCCAGAACCGTGTTGTTCTGCAAGCGACTATCCGTGTTTTCCTTCCAGAGTAACCGCCCCTTTTTATCTATCGCATAAACTCCGTTGGATATAGTACCGATGATATAACAGCTATCTTTCGTCATCACTGCCCGGTTAACGGTGTACTTCTCCAGTTCAGCATCACATTCCGTATGCCATTTCACTACCTTTCCATGTTGATAAATGAAGCCGCCACTATTCCTGGTCAGCAGCAAAGCGCCGTCATCATACGAGAGTCCTGCCATGACATCACTGTCTCCAAGCAATTTTCGATCAATCAGGTGCTCAAACCCATCATTTATAAAGATAGAAAGCCCTTCATTTATCAGTTGGGAATAAAAGGTATCACCTACCTGAAACAGATTCAGCGGGAGCGATTTCGTGCGGATACCTCTCACAGTATGTCCATCATAAATGAATAAAGAACCAAAAGACTGGAATACAATCTCATCCTGCACCGGCACAATACTCCAGATTTCATCATTCTGAAACCGGAAATCTTTCACTTCATCTTTCAATGAATGGTATACAAGACTGTCCAACGAGTCACGTTCAAAATAGCCGAACTCTTCAAAAGAGCCTACAAATATTTTTCCGTCTTCACCAATGTATACAGTGCGCACAATATTCTTAGTAGGCAGCTCATGCAGTTTCCACCTGTTCCCGTCAAATTCCAACAACCCCTTGTTGTTACCAATATACATGATTCCCCTCTCATCCTGGGCTACAGACCAGTTCTGAATACCTGCATTATAATTGGATACGGAATAACTTCTCACGATGGGAGAGAACGGAATAGAAGAACCTCGTGATAAACTACTAAATAGAGAAAAGACACAAAATAATAGCAGAGTTGTTCTCATAGACGTAACTTTACGGTAATCTTTAAGCAAAGGTAGGAGTTTCTATCTAAAAAACGGGTAAATCCGCCGATTATCTTTTCTCTTTTCCTTAAAGACAACCGGTAGATTTACCCGTTTATAGTTTTATAATCAGTTCTTTGCAACCGGAACGCTCAGCATCTCCTTGTATTTCGCAGGATCGCCCAGCACCTTCACAGCTTCATTCAAATCATCATCATCCTTCAGCTGTTGTATGATACCGCCACGCTGGAAATAATAACGCTTAATGATATCTTGAGCAATCATATTCTTGATATCTTTTGCAAAGTAATCCAAGTCACGGTCCAGATTATGGCTAAGTTTCTGCTCAAGAGCCTTGAATTCTTCGGAGGCATCTTTCATATAACCTTCAAATTCTGCCATTTCTTTCAGATTCTTCAGAATCTTCTCGCTCTGCTGGTCATATTTAAAATCTGCCTTCTTTACCATTTCCTTAAACTCTGCATAATCAGCATCCGTCACTTCGAAATTCTCGGGAGAAGCAATTGTCGGGTGCTTCAGGCAATATTGAGTAGCATAATTAAAGATCAGATTATCATTTACCAGATAAAACAAAATATTAGGTAACTTTTCTTGTTCCACTGCAACGTCCGGCGTCACACCACCGCCATCACGCACTTCACGTCCGACAGCCGTATGGAATACTGTAGTCAAACTATCAGGAATACGCCCTACACTACCATCCGGATTACGATGTTTGTAATCTATCGCCTGTACGCAACGGCCACTGGGAATATAATATTTGGAAGTAGTCACCTTCATCGTACCGCCATAAGGCAATGTACGCGGCACCTGCACCAAACCTTTTCCAAACGTGCGATTGCCTACAATCACTGCACGGTCATAATCCTGCAAGGCACCCGCCAGAATTTCCGAAGCAGAAGCCGTACCGCTATTTACCAATACAGCAATAGGAATATCCGTATCCAACGGTTCGCGCAAGGTCTTATACGTATTACTTGCTTGTTTTATCTTACCTTTCGTTGTTACAATCGTCTTACCACGGGGCAGAAAGTAGTTGGCTATCTCTACAGCCTCTTCCAGCAACCCACCGCCATTGTTGCGCAAATCAATTACCAGTGAAGTGATACCCTGTTTCTTCAAATCAAGAAAAGCCTTCTTAAACTCTTTGGAAGGATTTCCTGAGAAAGTACTCAGGTTGATGTAACCGATATTGTTATCCAACTTACTGTAATAAGGAATAAACGGTAACTGGATGTTTTTACGGACAATTGTAAAATCCAATGGCTTTGCCTCACCGGGACGCTCAACCTTCAGTTGGAAACTTGTCCCTACCTGTCCACGAAGTATTTTGCTCACATCCGTATTTCCGGTCAAATCCTTTCCATCTATTTCAAGCAAGATATCACCTGCTTTCAATCCCACTTCGGCAGCAGGCATACTTTCGTAAGGCTCCACAATTACTGTACGCTTCAATTTAGGCTCATATCGGATGATGGAACCTATACCTCCATAAGAAGCCTTAAGCATTTGTTCCAACTCACTCCGATCCTCTTCCGGATAAAATTCCGTATAAGGGTCCAGAGAATACAGCATCGCATCGATGCCCTCACGTATTGTTTTATTCGGGTCCAATGTATCTACATAGAACATATCCAGTTCCTTCACGATGGAATTGAATATATCCAGGTTCTTTGCAATCTGGAAAGTGCGGTTATCACCACTCTTGAAACTAAAAAAGGCAACTGCGCCTACTACTAACAGTAAGGTAGTTATCCAGCGTACTTTCAGTATTTTCTTCATATCCTGTTTATTATAGTTCACTGATTCTCGTTTTGATATCTTCCCACCACTCGGCAGGCATTTCTGCACCAATCACCCGGATGATGCTTCCTGAAAGGATAGAACCTATCTTGCCACATTTCTCCAACGAATATCCACAAGTCAGTCCATATAAAAAACCGGCTGCAAAATAATCACCCGCACCGGTCGTATCTATCACTCTATCCACAGTGACAGCATGCACATGCACTTCCTCTGTCCCTTTACGAATGAGCGATCCTCTGGCACCCAACTTCACAATGGCGATGCTGCACATTTTAGCAATCACATCCAATGCTTCTTCCGGTTCTTTACCCGTAAATGCTTTTGCTTCCTCCTCATTGGCAAACACAATATCCACATACTTGTTTATCAATAAAGAGAAGAAATCATGGTCTTGCTCCACAATATTATAGCTTGCCATATCCAGGCAGATTTGCAATCCGGCTTCTTTTGCCAATTCAATGGCACGAAGTATCATATCATGATCCTGCACCAGATAACCTTCTATGAACAAATAAGTATACCCCTTAAACATCTCCCGTGAAAGGTCTTCAGCCTTTAATGTAGCGGCGGCACCCAAATAAGTACCAAAAGTACGTTCCCCGTCAGGTGATATAAAAGTGGAAGCTACCCCCGAAGGCAACTCGGAAGAAACTAATAAATTTGCTTCCGTTCCCCGTTCCAACAAACTTTGCCGATAAAATTTTCCATAAGCATCATTACCAACCTTACCAATGAATCCTGTTCCTGCTCCGAGGCATGCCATACCACGAATTGCATTTCCTGCAGAGCCCCCAGTGGCCAGTTCTGTTTCCATTTCACTGAAACACTCATTGATTATCAGCAGTTTCGTTTCATCAATCAGAGTCATGCTCCCCTTGGGAAGTTCCATTTCGTTTAGAATTTGGTCGTCGTTGAGAGTAGCAAGAACATCAACAAGGGCGTTGCCCATTCCAATTATTTTGTCCATTTCGATTTTTTTTTTGCAAAGATATTGCATATTTCAAAATATCCTATTACTTTTGCACCGCATTTGAGAAAAAACAACATTCTTCCTTAGCTCAGTCGGTTAGAGCATCTGAC
>ENA-UAPL01000248-UAPL01000248.1-human-gut-metagenome-genome-assembly--contig:-NODE-248-length-27915-cov-7.038909_pt1 | contig 27915 bp, 31 predicted proteins | sample MGYA00243480_ERZ654577 | MGnify/ENA primary metagenome ERZ654577 (study PRJEB26926, sample SAMN06164678) | human gut metagenome | biome: ENVO:00009003; feature: ENVO:2100002; material: ENVO:00002003...
CATTAGGATGTTATTAAATAAAATTTAAACAGGCTCTAAGTATAAAATCTATCCCGACGAATGGAACGCACGTACCGCACGTATCACACCGTCTCCTTCCAGACCGGACAGACATTCCATCTTATCCCGCTACCGGCATGAAATAAAACAGGACTTATTCCGTCTGAGTGAATGTATTGCCAACCTGACGCGCAAAGGGCTGCCATACAGTACTGACGACCTTCTCCGATTCTATCGTAAGCGAAGTGAAAATGACACTCTGACCGGCTTTATGACCTCACTCATCTGTCATCTGAAAGAACAAGGAAGAATACGCACGGGAGAAACTTACCAATGTGCACTGAACAGCTTTATGCGTTTCAGAAACGGGGAAGAAATCATACTGGACGAGATGAACCAGGAAACAATAGAAGCTTATGAGGCATACTTGAAAAAAGAACGATTGAGTCTGAACACCATATCTTTTTATATGCGTATCTTAAGAGCCGTTTATAACCGGGCCGTTGAGAAAGAACTGACCACACAACGTTTTCCCTTTCGCCACGTATACACCGGAATAGAGAAAACCATAAAACGAGCTATTCCTCAGCCTATCATCCGGCAGATAAAAGATAAGGAACTCCTGGCTGGAAGCTCGGTAGATTACGCCCGCGACATGTTCCTTTTCAGTTTCTACACGCGAGGCATGTCTTTTGTAGACATGGCATATCTGAAAAAAAAGGATTTGCACAACGGCATACTGACCTATCGCAGAAAAAAGACCGGACAGCAACTTTCTATCAAATGGGAACAATGTATGCAGGAAATTATAGAAAAATACCCTCCTAACCCAACAGAGTACCTGCTTCCTATCATTACATCAACCGGCGAAGACGAACGCCTGCAATACCGGAACTCTCTCACGCTGGTAAACCGGAAACTCAAGATTCTGTCCGTCTTCGTACGCAGTCCTCATCCTTTGTCTATGTACGTTGCGAGGCATTCCTGGGCAAGTATCGCTAAAAGTAAAAACATACCCCTATCCATCATCAGTGAAGGAATGGGACATGATTCCGAAACCACCACACAGATTTATCTGGCTTCTTTGGACACGACTATCATAGACAGAGCCAATTATTTAATCTTAAACGACTTGTAACGGAGCCTCCTTCCATATAAGGTGGGTTAGTTCACTATAAGTTCAGAATATGACAACGATGTACTTCACCCGTCTCTCCCGGTGTTCCCGGGAGAGATGAATCTAAAACTGTCCCATAAAACACACTACCATGGTTCTAAATCTCTCCCAACCCTTCGTGGAAATAAAAAAATCACTTAACTTTATCCCCTCTTAAAAGAAAAAATCATGAGTGACGGAAATTTCAATCGCAGTTTATTACCTCACACCCCTTATCACAGTGGTTTACAAGCAGGAAAAGCCATGGCTCGTATGCAAGCCATAGAGACCTTCAAATGTTATTTGGCAACACTGCATCCCGACTTTACAGAGGAAGAACGAAAAGAACAAACGGAAATCTTCAAAAAGATGCTATCGGCTAAATTGTAACCGAAAGACCTGTCCTATTCCCCTTCCGCACAACACCTATCTCCTTGTATTATAATAGAGTTTATATAAAATAAAGAACTGGATTATTGAAAGAGTGCCCTAAAACTTTATTCTATCATATCGTTTAATAATAGCAACCTACATAGAGCTATGAAAGCAGGAAAAGAATAAAATCAAAAGTTCAAAGCACTTTTTTCTTTGAAAATTTGGATGAATAAAAATAATCCCGTACCTTTGCATCGCTTTTGAGGAAGAGAGCTTCCCGGACAAAGTATTGGAGAGATGGTAGAGTGGTCGATTACAACGGTCTTGAAAACCGTCGTGCTGAGAGGCACCGGGGGTTCGAATCCCTCTCTCTCCGCTGAACGTGCTGGACAGAAATGGTCAGCAAACGGACAAAAAGCTACAAATCAATGATTTGTGGCTTTTTTTATTGCCCGAAAGTCCTGCTTCCAAGACTTCAAAAGTACGGTAAAAGACAAAGTTTCGTTACTAAATCGTTACCTATTCCCTACCGGACAAAAACGGTAACGATTTGTCCATAAATGACCTGATAATGACTATATTAGTCCATAGTCTGCATAACTCGAAAACGAGAGGTAAAAACTAATTTTGCAACTAAAAAAAGTGAGTTATGAAATCGACATTCAAGGTTCTTTTTTATTTGAAGAAAGGTTCTGAAAAGAAAAACGGCGAGGTTATGATTATGGCACGCATCACCATAGACGGCAAACTTTGCCAGTTCAGTACGAAACAGAGCATCCAGCCCGACAACTGGAGCATTGCCGCAGGCAAAGCCAAAGGCAGGGATGCCGGGAGGATAAACGCCCTTTTGGACGACATACGTTCTTCCCTGAACACCATTTACCACGAAATGCAGCGGCGTGACAACTACGTGACCGCCGAGAAAGTGAAAAACGAGTTTTTAGGTCATAGCGAGAGCCACGAAACAATCCTTTCATTGTTCCAAAAGCACAATGACGATGTGAAGCAGCTTGTGGGCATATCCAAGACGATAGCGACCTACCGCAAGTATGAAGTGACCCGCCGCCACCTCGCTGAATTTATCCAAAGCAAGTACAATGTATCGGACATATCCATAAAGGAGATAAGCCCGATGTTCATTACCGATTTTGAGTTGTATTTGCGTACCGCCTGCAAGTGCGGCTACAACACCACCGCCAAGTTCATGCAGTTCTTCAAGCGTATCATCATCATTGCCCGCAACAACGGCATACTGGTGGGCGACCCGTTCGCCAGCTATAAAATCCGGCTGGAAAAAGTGGACAGGGGTTATCTGACAGAGGACGAGATAAAAATCATCCTTAAAAAGAAAATGGTTTCCGAACGGCTGGAACACGTCAGGGACTTGTTCGTCTTTTCCTGTTTCTGCGGTTTGGCTTACAGCGATGTCGCCAACTTGCGGCAGGAGAATATCCAAAAGTCCTTTGACGGCAACCTTTGGATAATCACCAAGCGGCAAAAGACCAACACGGACGTGAATGTTCCCCTGCTGGATATTCCCAAGATGATTTTGAAGAAGTACAAGGGCAAGTTGCCGGACGGGAAGATACTTCCCGTAATCAGCAATCAGAAGCTAAACGCCTACTTGAAAGAGATTGCCGATATATGCGGTATTAAAAAGAACCTGACATTCCACCTTGCCCGGCACACGTTCGCCACGACCACCACGCTGTCAAAGGGCGTACCCATTGAAACGGTGTCCAAGATGCTGGGACACACAAACATAGAAACTACGCAAATCTACGCCCGCATCACTAACAGCAAGATAGGCAGCGATATGCAGGGGCTTGACAAGAAGTTTGTCGGCATCGAGAAGATTTACAAGGAAGTCGCCATGTAATCTTGATTATTGGGAACTGGTCACAATTTGTGACCAGTCCTTACTATTATTCCAACATTGCTAAATCTCCTAAAATATACGATTATGGATTTGCAGATTATCCAAAACAAGATTTTTGAGGTCAGAGGTTGCCGGGTGATGCTCGATTATCATTTGGCAGAACTCTACCAAGTGGAAACACGAGCCTTGAAGCAGGCGGTCAAGCGCAATATCGAGCGTTTTCCGGGTGATTTTATGTTTGTACTCACCCAAGAGGAAGCTAACTTGCTGTTATCCATAGGGGTATCACAAAATGTGATACCCCCTGCTTACAACTTCGGCGTTGCTATGCCTATGGCTTTCACCGAGCAGGGCGTAGCCATGCTTTCTTCGGTTCTCCGCTCCAAAGTAGCCATAGAAGTAAACATTTCAATCATGCGGGCTTTTGTCCTCATGCGCCAAATGGCAATCGGTTACGAGGAACTGTCAAGGCGCATCGAGGAACTGGAGGTAAGCACCGATGCGCAGTTCAACGAACTGTACCAAGCCCTTACCCAGCTTTTGAGCCAGTCGAAACAACAGAAAGAACGCCGTCCGGTAGGTTTCGTTACCTATAACCGTGACAAAAACGAATAGGTAACGATTTCGGTAACGAAATTCCGCCTAACAAACTATATCCCAATAAAGTACATTCTTCCACCTTGCGGGCAGTCCACCGACTACCCGCATTTTTTATATCCTTTTCCAACTGGCACATTCCCCGAAACGCCAGCCGTGCGTGGCATGGCTGACTGTATTTCGTGAAAAGAGCCGTTGGAAACCCGCACAAGCGTATTGCAAGCAAGCTCACAACACCCTTGCCTTTCCCGCCCGCATGGAGTGTTCCCTAAAAGATGAAAGAGAACAGGCACTTTTCCCCGGTTTCCCTATCTGTAAATCTTCCTCTTACGCAGTCCCCCAGCCGGGACAGTCGTTTTAATCATTTCAATAGGCAAAGGTAGTTACGTGTTCTTCACGATTTTGCAAGGTCGAGCCGTTCCGGTTTGGCGAAAAAATCTTCCCTGCCTTGCGAGGTATTTTTTGCCCAAAACCTTGCAAACTCTAAACACTACCCTTTTACGCCTATGTGAAACGAAAACGACCGACCCGACCGGAAGACGCATAAAAAAAAAGTCGGATTTACGGGAAACAGGAAAAAAGTTCAGTGAAACTTCAACTCCCTCACCTCTCAAATCCGCATAAAATTAAAAACTTAAAAATTACAGCAATATGGAAGCAAAGGTATTATCGGAAGCAAAAGTTTATGTAGGCACTTATGCCAAGTACAACAACGGTTCATTGTCCGGCGCATGGCTCGACCTTTCGGACTATTCGGACAAGGAAGAATTTTATGAAGCCTGCCGGGAGCTGCACAAGGACGAGGAAGATGCGGAATACATGTTTCAGGACTGGGAGAACGTGCCGGAGGGCTTAATCGGCGAAAGCTGGATTTCTGAAAACTTCTTTGCCCTGCGTGATGCGGTGGAGGATTTGAGCGACACCGAGCAGGAAGCCTTTTTCGTGTGGTGCAACTATAAAAGCCATGATTTGGGCGAGGAAGATGCGGACGACCTTGTACGGGATTTCCGGGATGAATATCAAGGGGAATATGACGATGAAGAAGATTTCGCCTATGAAATTGTAGAGGAATGTTACGACCTGCCGGAGTTCGCAAAGACCTATTTCGATTACAAACAGTTTGCCCGTGACCTGTTCATGTGCGATTACTGGTTTGATGACGGCTTTGTGTTCCGTGCGGCATAACAACCAATCCGGGCGGGGTGTCAAAGCCCTGCCCGCTTAAAACAACCAAGTTTATAACCATAAAAAAATAAGACATCATGCAGTCACTTAACAAAAACGGGGTAAGCATCACCCAAACACCGGGAGAAGAAAAGTTCGTGAAATGCCGTTTGGGGGCTTTCAGGGGACAAATTTATTATCAATATGACTACCGCCACACGGACGGCGAACTTTTCAGCACGGTAGCCAAAACGCTGGACGAGTGCCGCCGCAGGCGTGACGAATGGGTAGCGAAGAAGAACGGAGTAATAAACAAGTAAATTTTAGGGACATGAAAACGACAGAAGTAAACAAGGAGCTTATCGGCAGGCGTTGCGAGTGCATTTTTACGGGCTTAATGGTAACGGGCGTTATCGAGGACATCCAAGACGACCAGCATTCCATAGCGGTCAAAGTCCGTTTCGACCACCCGCACCAGTGGGGCGATGATTTGTATAATGATGTGTGGGCGTGGGGGCGCAAAATAGACGAGTTCGGCACGCTGCACCATTTGCAACTGTTGGAGGACAAACCGGACTTTCAGATAATGACGGTAGTTTTCGGCGAGCCAATCAGCCGGATAGACCGCAGTGTTTTTGAAGATGTGGAAACGTGGGGCGTCTGTTCCCTGCAAGGCTGGGTAAACAGCTATGAAAGTGTCCGGTTTGTAGCCATAGACGACCATACGGCAATCATCACGGGCGAATATAACATGGAGCAGGTAAAGGTGTGGTTAGAGAAATACACGTCCATAAAGAGCCTTAAAACCAGTTGATAGAGGACGGCGGCTGCTTGCCGCCGTTACTTTCTTCCGTGAGCCTGCCAGCGGGTGAAGAAAGTAACAAAGAAGCCTTTCGTTTTCCCTATCATGGAAACAGCCCGCCGATGCTTCCCGGCGGGCTGTCTGCCCGATATTTACGCTTTGCGTATCATTCCATACCCGGTTTCCCAAGAGGATGATAAAAACGGATGTCGCAACTATAAATCCTCATAGTGAATAAATTTTACCCCAAGTATGCACACGGTTTCTTCTTCCTCGATGTCATATTTCCATGTCCGTTTATTGACAAGCATTTCCGTTTCGCAATCGAACCATACCATTACGGGCGCATCATCTTCTTCGTCCGCCCATTTGAAAACCTGATTGGACGGCGTTTTCCATAATTCAGCACTGTCACGTTCGGAAATACAGTCCTTGTCCACAATGATGATGTCACCTACTGCCGGAACTGTATCTGTTTCCAACGTGGTTTCTATGTACCACGAGATACCTTCTATATCCAATTCTATTTTTACCATGTCGTTTTATTATTAGGGGGTTATTGTTTCCGTTCCTTCTTCGCTGTTGTCATTATTAAATGATAGTGTAAGTTGCTGCATCTGCCCGAAGCTGTCGATGATATAAATGTCAATCGTCTGCTGGTCTGTCGATGCCGAGGTGTAGTAGAGCCGGAATGTTTCTTTCTCCAGCGGGTAAAAGTCATTGGGCAGGAACACCGTGCCGTTATCCATTTCCAGCTTCCCTTTGCCGTCCGGCTGGAAGTACCTTATCTGATAGGTAGTCGGCTGGTAGTAGCCGCCACGCACCAGTTGGCAACGTATTTCGGCGGTTTCCCCGACTTTCAGCCTTTTGGGTACTGGCAGCGTTTCAATGCTGAACGGGTACGCCTGCTGAATATCCAAGTTGTCATTACAGGCGGTGACAAGTACAAGGGCGGCCACGATGCAGCAGCCCATGATGATTTTATACATTACATTCTTCATATACATTATATATAGGGGTTATCAAAATAAAGTAGTCGTTTGCCTAATTCGGGCGGCAACTTCCCTGACGACCGGAACACTGACCGCATTTCCGAGCAAGGCATAACGGTGTATCTTCGCTATCTCTTTCCTCTCTCCGTCATATATCCCGTATCTGGTATAGTTGTCGGGAAAGCCTTGCAGCCTTTCGCATTCCACTTCCGTAAGCATACGTACTTGTGAAAGCTGGCTTGCTGTCAGCTTGCCGTTATAGGTTTCGCCTTTTTTCAGGCACAAGACATAATTCCCAATGTTGGGCTGCCTGCCGTAGTTCCTTGTTATAGTTCCGCTTGGACGAGCAGCGGGTTCATCACCCCCGACCTTACCATACATTCCACCCGGCGCCGGGAAAGGAAATATGTCTGCGGTACATTTCTTTGCAGCACGTCCGACAAGGTACATTCGCTCCCGATTTTGGGGTAGAAACCATGCCGTATTAAACAGTTGCCATTCAAGTCTATAACCGCCAATGTCGGCAAACGCTTTGACAATGCTCCAAAAATCCGGGCGATGTCTTGCGAAGAATATTCCCTTAACGTTCTCCCATATAAAAACGTCAGGTCTGAAACGCCTAACGGCTTCGACTGCATATCTGACAAGGTGGCTTTCTCCCCCTTGCAGTCCCTTTCCGTCCCCGATTGCGCTAAAATTTTGGCAAGGGCTTCCGAAAGTGACAATGTGTGGACGTTCGATGCCGACTTCCCCGATATTTGTAACTGTTCCGATGTGTTCCGCATAAGGAAAATTGTATTTGAAGTTAGCGATTGCGTGTTTGTCTATCTCTGAAAAATATACCTTGTCGAAAGTATATCCGGCGGCTTCCAGCCCCTTGCTGAAACCGCCAATGCCCGAAAATAATTCCAGCAGTACCATAGGCTAATTGATAATGAATTTCAGTCCCAAAGATACCTGCGTGTGGAACTTGCCGATGTCCGAGCCGAACAACGCCCGTTCCCTTGCGTTCAACAGCAAAGCCACCCGGTCGGTCAGGTAGGCTTCCAGTTCCAGCGTCAGCGCACCGCCGTAAATGAAGCAGTCCTTATCCAGCAAGGTAGAGCCGTCCGGCAGCAGCTTTTCGCTTCGGTTGCTTGTTTCGTACCCGGCGAGAGCCGACAAGCCCAATGAAAGGAAAAAGGTCTTTCGTCTGTCCGATAGGAATTTCAGGTAATAGCCACCCTCTGCGGTGAACTGTTCGACTGGTATTCTCATATCCTTGTAGTCATACTTCTTGTGCAGGTATTCCCCGCCAATCACCCAGCGGTTGGCGTTCTTGGTGTAAACGCTGTACGCCGCCCCGATGTGGTAGGCAAAATCCGTATTGGCGTTCCAATGCACCCCGTCCGTCATGCCCGCCGTGACCTGCAAGCCTTTCATGCCCGGCAGGTATCTTTGTGCGTGTGCCTGAAACGAGGTCAGGCACAGCGCAAAAAGCATCATTATAAAGATGTGTTTCTTCATTCCTATTTGATTTTGAGTTCGTCAATCACTTCCGCGTTCACGATGTCGGCGTTCTCCACCCGTATGGTCTGATGCCGCCCGCCGTTTTTCTCGTAGAGTTCCACCAACAGCAGTTTGTCGTCAGGAATGGTGAACTTCGGCAGGGCGTACACCGTGCGGACGGTGCTTTTCCCGGCAATCTCTACTACCTCGTTGTAACTGCGTACCGCATCCAGCACCGTTTCCTGAATAGCCGTGCGTTTGGGTACTTTCTTATCGGTTATCTTAAACTTGATGAAATCGGTATCGAAAGGCACGTTGGAACTGTTCTTCGTCTGCGTGTGTACATAGAGCATCCCGTTATAGGTGTAAATCCCCTTGATTAAGAACTGGATGCCGAAACGCTTGCTACCCAAGTGGCGCACTTTCCGGTCATTGTTCTTGTAGATGCTCTGCATTATCAGCTTCACCAGTAGCGGGCTTTCATTGCCCAGTTCCCGGAAATAGATGTTCATGCGAGTATGCGAGAAATCGGACGTATCTTCATTTTCCAAGAAGTCTTTCATTTCGATATTGAGCATTTCCGGTTCACGGGCGTACTTGGCGTTGAATGAAAAGAAACTGCCGTCCTCGCAAATGACGGAGAAGTTCGTTTCGCCCGGAAAGCCCTCTGTCGTGGCTTTCACCCGGATTACGTTCTCCGCACCGTCCGCCTTACCCGCTATGATGTGGTTGCTTCCCAAATCCACGTAGCGGACGGCGGCGGGGAAGATGATATGCACCGTCTTGGCAAAGGTCACTTCCACGCCGTAGGGCGTTACCATTTGTCGGTAAGGCAGTTTCCGGGTAATGCCCCGGTACAAGTCGTTGCCAGCCGCATACTTCACGGTGTCGGTTTCCTGTGCGTTTGCCGCACACACGCCCAGCAAGAGGGCGAACATTACAAAAATCTGTTTCATTGCTAATTGAAATTTTAACGGTTGATAAAATGGTTATTGTTGTTTGGCATACAGCATGACTTTATAGCCTGCTTTCAGCTTCACTTTCACGGTTCGGAACTTCTTGGCGAGGTAGCCGGACGTTCCTTGCAGCAATCCCCTTGTCACGTCCATAGCCACCTGCTGCCCGGCACTTTGGGCAAAGGAAATGCTTGTACCCAGCCCGCTTCCGATATTCGCCATAGCTTCGTTGAACGCTTCCTGCTCCATAGAGGACGGTACGGAAAGCCCCTTTTGCCCGTCCGTGTCGAACACGGCGAGTTCCACCGGGATGATGTTGCCAGCGTACTCAATCGAGGACACCAGTATGTCGAGCCGTTCGCCCTGCACCTTTGCCGTTCCCGCCACAAGGGTATTCTTCGGCACAACGATATTTCCCGCCTGCATGGGTTCGAGCAACCGGAGTTTCACCGCCTGCCCGTCCACCAGCGTTTGGTCTTGGTGGATGCAGGCGGCTACCGTGTTCTTTCCCATAGCGTACCCCGTGCCTACCGCCGTGTTGAAGCCGTAGTTTCGTGGCTGGCTGTAAGCCCGGATGAAGTCGGCATCGCTCATGGGCTGCTGCAATCCCGAAACGGTCGTTTCCCGGATAGCCTGCACCGGAATAGCCGGAGTGCCGATACCGCCACCGTTCTGCCCGGCTGTCGGTATTTGGGCAATCTGTCCCCTTTGTCCGTCCTGCCCGTTCATGTACTTTGCCGCCAGCTCGTAGGACTTTTCCAAGAGTGCCATTTGGTCGTCAGCCGTAGGCGTGGCGTTCTGCTGTTGTTTCAGTCGGTCGGTCAGTTCCGCCACCTGCCGTTTCAATTCCTCTTTTTCCTCGTCCACAGGGGGCGTTTCGTAGAACGTGCTTAACTGGCGGTTGATGTCCCGGTAAGCCGCCCGTGAAGAAGTACCGCCGCCCCTTTGTGGCTTCGGATCTTCTTCCGGCATCAGATTGATTTCCTCTTGTGGTTCTTCCGTATCATCGTCCAGCGTGAAACCGAAGTCCTGCAAGGATTGTATCTTGTCCTGCTGTTTGCGGCTTATTACCGCCTGCTCGTAAGCCTTTTGCTTGTCGGCTATAATCCCGTCCTCTGCGGGCAGGGGTATGTCGGCATTGAAGCCGCCCACGCTTTCCACATTCACGTCCTCTTTGCCGGAGGGTGCGAATATCAGGTACATGCACCCTGCAAAGGCAAGGAACATCAGCGGGAAGACTATCATTTTCCTGCGCTGCTGCACCTGCTGCGGGGTAAGTTCCCGTTTGGGCTTGTCTTCCTTTTTCGGCTTCCCGTCCGCCTGCGGTACGGTCGTGCCGTTCTCATTCTTCTGTACTTCTTCCATATTGCGGTCTGTTTAACGGGTTGATATTTTTGGTTGTGTCATTGCCGTGCAACGGCAGTTGCCTGATGTGTTCTATTTGCAGCCTTTGCCCGTCCCGTTTCCCGATATTGTATATTGATGAAACGGTGATGTAGATAGACAAGCCGCTGAAAAAGAAGAACATCACGAGGATAACCGCCAGCCTTTTGCCCGGCGTAATCCGTCCGCACATTCGGCGCAGGCGGTCGTCCGCCCAGTCCCGCACCTTTTCGATGTGGTTTCGTTTTCTTTCCATAAGGCTATCTTTTAATGGTCTGCAAATCCTTGTTCTTGGTAATGGTGAACGCTTCGATGATAAAGCCGTGCGGGTTGTTGTCGCTCCGTGTGGCGTTAAGCAACCGGCACGAGGTGACAAGGCTTCGCACCGTCAGGCTGCTTTCCCGGACAATCAACTGGCGGGCATACGTGTTCACCTTGTAGGGGTACTGGTCGAAGTCGCACTTCACGCTGTCAATCTCCACCGTCTGCGTGACGTTTCCGGAAATCACCCGGTTGTAGTAGCCCTTTTCCGCCAAGTCCTTGTAATAGTTGAAAGCGGTCTTGTCGGCGAGAAACAACGAACGTTTGATGTTGCTTTCGATAGCCCCCTTTTCGGGTGATAAGGTGAAGAAAAGTTCGTGGAAACGCCGCACGTGCGACTTCGCTTCCACGGGTCTGTTTTGTGCCATGTCCTGCGAGAGTGCCAGCATCAGGCTTTTGCCGTTGTCGAGGACGTATATCTTCTGCCGCTGCTTCTCGGCGAAGCTGTACGAGTTCCACACGGCAAAGCCCGTCACCAGTGCGCACAGGCAGATGAATACCAGCGCAAAGAGCCGGATTTGCCGGAAACTCGTTTCGATGTTCGTTAATGACTTAAATTCCATATACTAAATTTTGATGTTGGTTATTTGAGTAGTTTCCCGGTTACTTTCCCGCTTGCCGCACCGACCGCAGCCCCGGCGATTGAACCAGCCCGTGCCACGTTGCGGTTATAGGCAGACGTACCGCCAGCCGACACTATCCAGCTTGCCACCGTTGGAATGGTGAAGTAGCCCACGATGCCGATAATCATAAAGATTATATACACGGTGCTGCTCCCGTCCGGGATGAAATCCGGGTCTGAAAGCTGCTCGATGTCTTTTTGGAGCATCAGGGTTTGTATGCGTGCCAGCACGCTGCTGAACAAGTCCGACACGGGCAGCCACAGGTAAATGGAGATATAGCGTGAAATCCACCGGGTCAGCGTGCTTTGGAAACCGTCATAGACGGAAATCGCAAACGCCAGCGGACCCAGTATGCTTAACACGATTAGGAAGAACGTGCGCAGCGTGTCTATAATCAGCCCCGCCGCCTGAAAGAGCATTTCCAATAACTCCCTGAACCAGTCCCGGACGGACTTCTTGATGTTGTAAGCCGTCCTGTCCATGTACATACCCGTCATAGTCACCATGTCGGAGGGCGACCAGCCCAGTTCTTCCAGTTGTCGGTCAAATTCCTCGTCCGATGCAAGGTAAGCCGTTTCGGGGCTTCGCATCAGGGCTTCATATTCCAGTCGGTCTTTCTGCGCCCGGTACTCGTTCATGTCGAAAGTCTGCGTTTCCATAAGCTGGTTGCACCCTTTCACCACTGGCGACAATACCGTGTTGATAGTCCCCAGCACGAAAGTTGGAAAAAACATGATGCACAGCCCCAACGCAAAGGGACGCAGGAGCGGGTACACGTCTATAGGTTCGGCACGTGCGAGCGACTGCCACACTTTGGCGGCTACATAGAACAAAGCTCCCAGCCCGGCTATCCCTTTGGCTACCCCCGTCATGTTGCTGCACAAGGGCATCATTTCATCGTACAGCACCCGCAACACTTGGTGCAGGTTGTCAAAATCCACCGCTGCTAATAACATAGGCATACCATATTTATACGTTACCAGTAGCGTTCATCCGCCGAGCCGTAGAGAGCCAGCACCCGGTCGGTGTCGTTCTTCTTCTTCGCCCGCAGGTAGGACACGGATATGTTCTTTCGGGTGTAGTAGTTCACGAGGTTGCGGTAGTTGAGCAGGCTTTTATAGGCGTTGTTGATTACCGCCAGCCTTTCGGCATCCGTCAGCGACATACCCGTCACGTTCACTACATTTTTCAAGTCCTGCAACACGTCCGCACTTTCGGAGAGCAGCTTGGCGTACCCGGCTGAAATGGCGGTGAGTTCATCCGGCGTGTAGTTCGGGTCTGCCAGCATGTTCTGATAGTTTCGCACGTAGATTTCGGATATTTCCGCCACCAGTTCAATGGACTTCTTCACCTTGATGCCGCCCTTGACAACATCGTGTACCGCTTTGAGCGCATCGTAATATTTTTTACCCTGCTGGAAAATCTTCTGCGCTTCCATGAAGCCGTCCAGCGTGTTCTTGGCAGTGGTGGAAGTCTGCACTATCTGCTTGGTGGTGTTGATGATGCCCTGCGCCAAGTTGCCGGGGTCTGACACCACCCACTGTGCGGATGCCTTGCCGATGAAGCAAAGGCACACCGCCATAAGGAGAATTGTTCTTTTCATTATCTTTTGTTTTCAGGGTTTGTAACTCGTTTGTATTCGCCGCCGGGCATGAGCGTTATCCGGTCGGTCTTTTTGTCATAGGTGAACTGTATGCGGAAGCCCGTTTCGATGAACAGGCAGCCGTTCCGTTCTGTTACCGGGTAAGCCGTTTCCAGTATTCTGCCCCTGACATTCGCTTTCCGGGTGACGGTGTATCTGCCGCCCGTTTCCGAGAGTGTGAAAGCCGGGTGTCCCCTGACGTGTACCCAATAGCCCTGCATCCTTTCCAGCTCCTTACTTCCGCTGTCCTCGCAGCCCGCCAGCAGGCAGGCGGACAATAGCGTGTATATCAGATTGTCAATCCATTTCATGTTCCTAATTTTTAAGTTGTTGATGATTGGGGATTTCTTTTGCTTTCTGCAAGCCGCTTGATAGCCAGTTCAAGGTTGCCGTCCAGCTTCTCGGCAAGAGCGAACAGTTCCATTTTTTCGCTTTCCTCGGTCGTGTACGTGTAATATTCTTCCAACGAAACTTCCGTGGCGTACACCGCCGATTGTGTGCCGCCCAGCGAGAAGAAAACTTCCTTGTACTTCCGTCCGGGGTGGTTCGCCATGTTGATAGACAATATCTGCGAACGCTCCTTGTCGGTCAGTCCCAAGAGGTTCTGTATGCTGTCGAACTTGTTAAGGTATTTCCTTTGGTCTAACAATATTTTGCAGTCCGAGTTATTGATGATACTCTCTTTCACGATAGGGGAAGAAATAATATCCTCTACCTCTTGCGTGACTACAATCGCTTCCCCGAAATACTTTCGGACGGTCTTGTACAAATATTTTATGTAGTCCGCCATGTTCGCCGATGCAATCGCTTTCCACGCTTCCTCGATTAGTATTAACTTCCTTATTCCCTTTAACTTGCGCATCTTGTTTATAAAGGCTTCCATGATGATGATAGTCGTTACCGGGAATAAAATCTTGTGGTCTTTGATGTTATCCAATTCAAAGACAATGAAGCGTTTATGCAGCAAATCCAGCTCTTTGTCGGAGTTCAGCAGGTAGTCGTACTCACCGCCACGATAGTACGGTTCAAGCACGTTCAGGAAATTGTCAATGTCAAAATCCTTTTCCCTAACGTTCTTCTGTTCAAGCTGTCGGCGGTAATCATCCCGGACAAACTCGTAGAACGTGTTGAAGCAGGGCGTTACCGAACGGTCTTTGCCTATCAGTTCGATATAGGCACTCACGGCGTTTGACAACGCCACTTCTTCCGACCGTTTGGGGGCTTCATCGTCCCGCTTCCACAGGGTGAGTATCAGGGTCTTGATACTCTCTTTCTTCTCGATGTCAAATACCCCGTCCTCGACATAGAACGGGTTGAACGCTATCGGGTTCTCGTTGGTGTAGGTGAAATAAATCCCGTCCTCGCCGTGCGTGCGGTTGTGGATAAGCTGGGACAGCCCCAAGTAACTGTTACCCGTATCTACCAGCAGCACGTGCGCACCCTGCTCGTAATACTGGCGCACCATGTGGTTGGTGAAGAAGGACTTACCCGACCCGCTCGGCCCAAGTATGAACTTGTTGCGGTTGGTCGTGATGCCTTTCTTCATGGGCAGGTCTGAAATGTCGATGTGCAGCGGTCGCCCGCTTACCCTGTCCACCATTTTGATGCCGAACGGCGAAAGCGAACTCTTGTAGTTCGTTTCTTCCACGAACAGGCATAGAGCCTGCCCCAAGAACGTGTAGAAACTTTCCTCTGCCGGGAAGTCGGCTTCGTTGCCGGGTATGCCCGCCCAAAAGAGCGTGGGCGTATCGACCGTGTTGTGGCGTGGCTTGCACTCCATTAGCGCAAGCTGGCTTCCCACATCGTTGCGTATGCGTTTGAGTTCGTCCCTATCGTCACTCCATGCCATGACGTTGCAGTGGCAGCGTACCGAAATAAGCCCCTTGCTGTGCGCTTCGTTCAGGTACTCGTCTATCCATTCCTTGTTCACTTGGTTGGCACGGGAGTAACGGGAGAGCGATTGCATGTTCCGGGCGGTCTGCTCGAAGTTCTTCAGGTTTTCGGCGTGGTCGTCTATGAAGATGAACTGGTTATAGACGTGGTTACACGACAACAGCACGCCCACCGGGGCGGCAAAACTTAACCTGCAATCGCTTCTGTCTGTGGACAGCTTCTCAAATCGGCAGTCCGTCCCGACCTTTCCGGGCAAATCTTCCACGTCCGAAAGCGTGTGCAGGCACAGTATATCGTCCCCGACACGCATTTCTTCCGGGTACAGCCCGATGTCTTTCAGGCAAGTAGTGTCGGTTTGCGAGAGCGAGAAGTATTTCTCGATGATGCCCGCCTTTCCGTCCTGCCCGGTGATTTCCGATGCCGCCAGCCGGGTAAGGGTGACAAACCCGCTGTCGTTCATAATCCTTTCAAACTGCCCGACCGCTTCGATGAACTTTGCCGCCGCTTCCTTGTCGGCTATCTCCTGCGGTACAATCCTGCTCCGGCAGAGGGTGGAGAAGTCGCTCTGTCGGCGGCTTCTCTCCCTTGTCGTCTTTGTCAGGAACAGGTAGCAGTAATGGTTCAGGAACGGGCGTTCATTGAAGTGCCGTTCAAAGGATCGGCTTAAAAAACTAAGCTCGTCCCTTTCGGTGTCGGGCTGGTAGTTCTCCTTGATGAAGAAGTCCTGCTTGTGTACTATGGAGTAGTCGGGCAGCACCTTGATTGCCTTATACCATGCCGAATGTATGGCTTCGTACTCGGCACTGGTGACGGTGAACAGTTCGGGCAGTTCCACCCTGAAAGCCACCGTTATGTCCGCATCCTTTGAAATGATGCAGCCGTTCTCCACCGCCAAAAGTGGAAATTTCCTCTCCAGCGTGGTAGCCTTTAACATATTCCTCATAGTCTTTCTTCCTTTCTTTTTTTGTAGGTGAATAATCGGGGTATCGCCTTTCGGCTGATAATGAAGCGTGGGTGTCTTTTGCGTGCGGCGGCTTTCATCAGCCCGTGCGTGCCGTACTTGGCGTTGAGCCGGAACGTCTGCCACACGAGCAGCAGCGAAGCCGACACGATGAAACCGATACATAGCCACTGGTTCACGCCTGCCATGAACAGGATGATGAACACCACGAAGACGGCGAGCAAGCCGCCGCAAAAGATAAAGAGGTACTGGCTTTTCAGCCCTTTGAACTCCACCGGCTTCCCGATACCCCTGTTTACCGGATATTCAGACATTGCCGCCTTTTTAGAGGAAGAACGAACGTAGGATAGTGGCGGCGACAATCAGGAAGATGCACGCCCCGAACCAACTGGCGGCGGTCTTTGAGGTGTCGGGGTCGCCGCTTGAAAACTTGTTATATACTTTTACCCCGCCAATCAAGCCGCAGACCGCCCCGATTGCGTACACCAGTTTTGTTCCGGGGTCAAAATACCCGGTGATTAGGTTCGTGGCTTCGGTGATGCCCGCCTGCCCGTTTCCTTGTGCGTAGGCACTTACCACGGCGGCAAGTATAGCCGCCGACAAGAAGATTTTCTTTCTCATTGTGATTTGTTTTTAATGCCGGGCGGCGGGTGGATAGTCCGCCTTTCCCGGCTGGTGAATAATTTGAAATTTTAGTGGTCGGGGATAGTCCCGTTTGTCTGTTTGTTTTCAGGTTGCCAATCAACCGTAATCCCGTTGTTTCATGCTGTCAGGCTTATACATTATTATATTATAGGAAATCGTTCATGTCGAACGCTTCGTGTTCCTCGCTTGTATCGCCAGTTCCGGCAGGGACAGCAGCCGTAGCCCGTTCCGCTTCGTTGCGTCCCAGCAGTTCCGCCACCCTTGCCAGCCCGCCGTTGATGTTCTCCACCACCGCATCGTAGAGGTTCGTCCCCTCAATGCTTGCCAGTGTCCCGGCGGTTTGCCGTTTCTCCGCTTCGGTGGGGTTGTCGGCGTTCGCCGTGCGTACCGCTTCGCCCAGTTCATCGAAGCTCACGCCCGTAGCCCGCCCGGTATCATCGTCACCGTCCATGTACCCGGCTATTTCCTCGTCCTCGTAGTCGGGTTCGTCATTCTCGTAACCGGGCGTTTCTTCCGCTTCGGCTACTGCTTCCGGAATGTTTTCTTCCGGCTGTCCGTCAGCCTGCGGCGCAAAAATAGTATCATTTTCAGCCGCTTGCGGGAGGTGTCCCGATTTGTCCTGCGCTGTCCCGATTAGTCCGCCCTTGTATCGGCTTTCACCTATCAGCGTGTAGCCTGAAACCTCGTTTCGTGGGAGTGGCGCATCATCCGTTCTGCCCGTTGATGTCCGGCTGTCCGTGTAGCGATACCACAGCCATAGGGCGATATAGTACACCAAAAGCCCGGTAAGTATGCAATAGATTATCATAGTCAGACAGGCTTTTGGAAGTGGCTTTCGTACAGGGTGTTTATCTCGTCTTGGTACTGCTCGAAGTGCCGCAGCAGAATGTTTTCCACGTAGCTGCTTACCGTCACCTTGCGCCCGCCTATCACTGTCACGATACGCATCAGCTTCTCGTGCGTGGTACGGCTCACGTACAAGGGCTGTCGGTCTGCCAGTTCCACTTTCTGAAAGTAGGTTTCCCGGTAGTCGCCCGAACCGCCCTTGCGCTTGCGGGGTGTCGGTTTCTCTACTTGCACCATTTCTGTTTGTGTTTCTTGCGGTACATCATTCGTCTTATTATTATCTTGTTTACTGGGAACACCCTGCGAGATAAGCTCTTTCATGAAATCCTCGTCTATCTTCGGCATCCCGCCGCTTTGCTTTGCCATATCATTGTAATTTGATGTAGTACACTATTTCGGTTATCAGTTCTTCCAAGTTGCTTCCCCTTACCAGCGGGCGGCTGGCGGGAAATAGCGTGGAGCGGAACACCGCCTTTTTATCCGCCACCAGTTCCTTTTTGTAGCGTTTGGTATCGGGGATAAAGGTTTTCATCAGCGGCAGTTCCAGTTCCTTAATGGTCTTGTCGTAGGCGGTGTAAAGGTCTGTTTTCTCCCTACCGTCCACCATGTTCCAAAAGAGGTACAGCCCGGCAAGTCGGCAGGCTTCATTCCTCACCAATAGCTTTTGGATAGCCATTGCGAACGACAGGCTGCTTTCCAGCACCACCTTGTCGGCTGAAATGGGGGTGAAAATGTAGTCCATGCCCGCAAGGGAGTTTATCACGCCCTCGCTGTTCACCGTGCCGGGCAGGTCGAAAAACACTATATCCGGCACGTGTCCGGCAGTGGCAACATATTCGTCAGCCGTGACTATCGCCTTTTCGGGCGAACTGCACAGCACCGGGTAGGCTTTCTTCCCCAGCCGGGTGAACTGTTCATACGCCATTCGCTTGTAATCTTCATCCGCTCCGACCTGCTCGGCATCCCGCTTTCGCATCCCGGCAATGGAGTGTTGCGGGTAGTCGCAATCGACCACCGCCACATCGTAGCCTTTGAGGTAGTAGAGGTAACTCGCCGCCAGCACGGTAAAGGTGGTTTTGCCGACCCCGCCCTTTTGGGTGGAAAAGGCGACATAAAGGGGTGTTTTCTCGTTTTCCATATTGCTTCCGTTCATTATTGGTTGATAGATTTATTTATTGCTTTCAATCATTCATTCCATATTGCAATCTTGAAATATTGAAAGACTGTTTTATTTCAATCTTGTTTTCCAGCTTTCATTCTTTCTTGAAATATTGAAATCCTGCAATCACGTTTTATTGCAATCATGCTTTCAATCATTCTTTCCTGATTGGAATATTTCTTTCAATCTTGCTTTCAATCTTGAAATCCGATGCAAAAAAAGGGAGAAAAAACGTCCCCTGAAAACCTTGTCCCGATTTGTCCTGCGCTGTCCCGTTTTGTCCACCAACCACCTATTTTACAGCATTATAAATCACCGTTACTTTGCAGCGGAGTAACGAACCGCAGGAGGCGCAGGTGTAAAACCGGGCTGGTGAGCGGCAGGGCTTACCGTTCCACGCTAACCCCAATCCGTCCGTGACGGATTTCGATTTTCGTCAGAAAATAGCAAGGTGTGTTTTGTATGCTACAAAACCGTTTTCCGTGCCTGAAAACGCCTTGCCCCTTGCGGGGGTAAAAATCACTCCGAAGTCGTAATTTTTTTAATCCAAAGAAGCATGGAAACAAGAAAACCTAACAAGGGCGGTCGCCCCGCCCTCGCAGACCCGGCGAAGCATCGCCATGTCCTTTACCTGAACGACCGGGAGAACGCCCGCTTCCTCTCGCAGTGGGAGCAGTCGGGCGTCACGAGCAAGTCCCGTTTCATCGCCGCCCGGCTGTTCGGCGAGCCGTTCCGGGTGGTGAAAGTGGACAAATCGGCAGTAGAATATTGCGCCCGGCTGACCGAATTTTACGCCCAATTCAGAGCGGTAGCGGTCAATTACAACCAAGTCGTAAAGGCGTTGCACAGCAACTTTTCGGAGAAAAAGGCATTGGCTTTTCTCTATAAACTGGAGAAAGCGACCACCGAACTGGCGATGTTGAACCGTCAGGTTATCGACCTGACAAACGAGTGCAAGGAACTATGGTTGCCAAAATAAGCACGGGCGGCAATATGTTCGGCGCACTGGCGTACAACCAAAACAAGGTGGACAGCGGGGAAGCAAAGGTGCTTTTCTCCAACCGGATGCTGTTAAGCGAGGACGGGAATTTCTCTATCGGCGAGTGTATGCGCAGCTTTGAAATGCAGATGCCCGTCCAGCTATCCACCAAGAAGCCGATACTTCATATTTCCATAAACCCGCACCCGGAAGACGTGCTGACCGACCAGCAGCTTTCCGACATTGCCAAAGAGTATATGCGGAAGTTGGGCTATGGCGACCAGCCTTATTTGGTGTACAAGCATACCGACATCGACCGCCACCATATCCACATCGTGGGGTTGCGGGTGGACGAGAACGGCAAGCCACTGAATGACAGGTTCGAGCATCGGCGCAGCAAGCAAATCACCCGTGAACTGGAAAAGAAATACGGGCTGCACCCGGCAGAGCGAAAGGAGCGTGCCGAACGCCCGGAACTTAAAAAGGTGGATTATGCAGCCGGGGACGTGAAGCACCAAATCGGCAATACCGTGAAAGCGGCTTGCTACGGCTACCGCTTCCAGTCGTTCGGGGAGTACAAGGCTTTGCTTGCCGCTTACAACGTGTGCGCCGAGGAAGTCAAGGGTGAAGTGAATGGCAAGCCCTATCAGGGCATTGTCTATTCTGCCATGAACGACAAGGGCGAAAAGGTGGGCAACCCGGTAAAGGCTTCCCGCATCGGCAAGTCGGTGGGTTATGAAGCGGTGCAGCGCAGAATGGAGAAATCGGGCGAAGCAATCAGGAACGGGAAACTGAAAGAGCGCACCCGGAAGATTGTAGCCACTGCCATGCAGACCGCCCGCAGCCGCAAGGAACTGGAACAACAGCTAAGGAAGCAGGGTATTGACGTGGTATTCCGTCAGAACGACAGCGGGCGCATCTATGGCGTTACGTTCATCGACCACGACAGCCGGGTGGTGCTGAACGGTTCACGCTTGGGCAAGGAGTATTCGGCGAACGTGTTCAACGAACGTTTTTCGGGCGAAACCGGAAATATATACCAGTCAGAAGTGGAAATACAACAGCGGGAACAATCCACGCATCAGGAACAGCCGGGCTTCACGCCGAAAGCCGACATCGTTCCGGGCGTGGCTTCCGTGCTGGGAGCTTTCGGCGGATTGCTGGGCGGCGGTGCATCAGGCGGTGACGATCCGCAGGACACCGCCCGCCAAAAGAGAAAGAAGAAAAAGAAGCGCACAAGGCGCATCGAATAACCAAAAAACATTACAATCATGCAACAAGAAGATGATTTAAGAGGGCTTGCAAGGGTCATGGACTTTATGCGGGCTGTCAGTATTCTATTCGTGGGAATAAACGTGTACTGGTTCTGTTACTCCACCCTGAAAGAGTGGGGAGTGACGTTTGAAGTGATAGACAAGATACTGTGGAACTTCCAGCGCACGACCGGGTTGTTCTCGTCCGTCCTTTGGACAAAACTTTTTGCGGTGGTGTTCCTCGCCCTGTCGTGCATCGGCACTAAGGGCGTGAAAGAGGAAAAGATAACGTGGGCGAAGATACATTGCAGCCTTGCGGCGGGTGTCGTGTTGTTTTTCCTGAACTGGTGGCTGCTGGAACTTCCGTTGCCACACACGGCGGATGCCGTGTTTTATATCGCCACGCTGTCGGCGGGCTATATCTGTATGCTCATGGCGGGTACATGGATGTCCCGGCTGTTGAAGAACAACCTAATGGATGATGTCTTTAATACAGAGAACGAAAGTTTCCAGCAGGAAACAAGGCTTATCGAGAACGAGTATTCGGTAAATCTGCCTACCCGGTTCTACTATAAGAAGAAATGGAATAACGGTTGGATAAATGTCGTGAACCCGTTCCGTGCCAGCCTTGTGTTGGGTACGCCGGGTAGTGGCAAATCGTATGCAGTGGTAAACAGTTACATAAAACAGCAAATCGAGAAAGGTTTTGCGCTTTACTGCTATGGTGCGCCAGTCAAGGCTATATCTTAATCGTCCCTTTGGCAAGGATTAGGCAAGTGTTCTTTGAAAACGACCTATCATCACCGACTTATCTGTCCAACGAAAGACGGCAGGGAGTGTAGCACGTCGGAAAACTATAAGTCAGTTAGTTACCAAACTGCGACTGAATAGCGATGATAAGACAAGTATGAGGATAAAACCCGAATTGGTTGAATGATAATCTGAGCGGTCCCTGTACAAGACTGTGACGTAAGGTAACTATGGGAACTACCGTTGTATGGATAGTTCTAAACCGTCATCACTGCAACACTCTTTTTGCAGTCGTAGCGTAGAAAGAGCAAGAACTTGTTGCAGCGCAACCGTAATATACGGTAAAAGGTGGAAGTCATATCCGACAACTTGTCATGCCAATAGTTAAGATATAGTAAACTGGGATTACCTAAATCGGAGCCTGCAAGGGCTATGGGAAGCAGTTCCCGAATTTCCGACATGGTAACGGAGTCCCCGTAGTAGTCCGAGCAAGTTAATAGCTTGTACATGGCGAAGGGGGACAGCAGAGATTTTTAATACGATTAATGAATGATGTGAGAGACATTATGAGAAATTCGGCAAAAGTATTAAACAGTTTGAATCGACACAGCAAGGACTTGAATTACAAGTACGAGCGTCTGTACCGTATTCTTTTCAATACGGAGATGTACGCCGTTGCCTACCAGCGAATTGCCCCCAAACAAGGCAATATGACGGAGGGAACGGACGGTAAAACCATTGACGGCATGAGCATTAAACGCATTGAAGACTTGATAGCATCATTGAAAGATGAAAGCTACCAGCCCAAACCGTCAAGGAGGACGTATATACCCAAGAAAAACGGAAAAATGCGTCCTCTTGGTATTCCTGCTACGGAGGATAAGTTATTGCAGGAGGTGGTTAAAATGGTATTGGAAGCCATATACGAGGAAAGTTTTGAATACACCTCTCATGGTTTCCGTCCCCAACGGAGCTGCCACACCGCCCTTAAACAGATTGAAAAATCTTTTTGCGGGGTGAAATGGTATATTGAGGGCGATATAAAAGGATTCTTTGACAACATCAATCACGATGTGATGATAGAAATCCTCAAAGAACGCATCAATGATGTCCGTTTCATTCGGCTTATCCGTAAATTCCTGAATGCAGGGTACATCGAAGATTGGGAATATTTTCACACATATAACGGGACACCGCAAGGTGGCATCATCAGTCCTGTACTTGCCAATATCTATCTTGATAAATTGGACAAGTATATGGCAGAGTACATAGCAAAATTTGATAGGAATGCCCGTAAAGAAGTGAACCCACAATACAGACACTACCAACGTAAAAAAGAACGAGCTAAAAAGGCGTTGAAACCAGCAGTAAGTCTTGAAAAAAGAAAACTGCTGGTAGAGCAAATACGGAAGTATGATAATCTTATGTTGCAGACCCCGGCAAAAAATGACATGGACTGCAACTATAAGAGATTGAAATACGTGAGATATGCGGATGATTTTCTGTGTGGTGTTATAGGCAGTAAAGAAGATGCAATGACAATCAAGTCGGATATAAAGAATTTTATTTCCGACAAACTAAAATTGGAATTGTCTGACGAAAAGACACTGATAACCCATTCGGAAACACCTGCAAAATTTCTTGGATTTCAAATCAGAAACCGCAAGTGCATGGAAACCAAACGGGATTCCCTCGGTCGTAAAAAGAGAAGTCGGAACAAGACGGTGGAAATAAAAATCCCCAAAGATACGGTCAAGAAGAAACTTCTTGCGTATGACGTAGTGGAAATAAAGAAACACAACGGCAAGGAAATATGGAAACCGAAAGCGAGACCCGAACTGAACTTCAACGATGATTTGGAAATCCTGCGCAGGTATAATTCTGAAATTAGAGGTTTGTACAATTATTTCGGCATAGCTGTTAATTGCGCAGACCAACTCTCCAATTTCGGTTATATCATGGAATATAGTATGTACAAAACATTTGCAGCCAAGTATCGAAGCAAAGTAAAGAAGATATGCAGAAAATACAAGCATAACGGAATATTTTGTGTCAAGTATCAGAACAAGGCAGGCAAACAAAAGGAAGAGTATTTCTATAAAGGAGGTTACAAACGCCAAAAACCATCAAAGGATAACAAAATGGACATCCTTCCCAAATTCATAATGCACACCAGCACAACCAGTCTTATGGATAGGTTGAAAGCGGAAAAATGTGAATTATGTGGTGCTAAGGGGCATTTGGAAATGCACCATGTACGTAAACTCAAGAATCTTCAAAATAAAGAGCCTTGGGAACGACACATGATTGCACGGAAAAGGAAAACCATTGCACTTTGTGGAACTTGTCATAAAAAGATTCATTATGGAACGATTTAAACTGCATATCGAAGCGGAGAGCCGGATACGCTGGAAGGTGTACGTCCGGTTCGGAGGCGAGTTTTCGGAAACCGACCATAGTAATATGGCACGGCGTCGGCTACTTAGCCTACATTATAAGTTTCCCGATTTGTCGGAAATCGCTTATAATCATTTGCTTAACCACTTGGACGGGTATAAGGTAAAGCCCAAATTCTACATTATCAATTTTGACGACCCCCGCAAGAGCCACCGATGCAACCCGATAAACGCCAGCTTCATGTCGGACATTGCGGATGCCTACGAAGCCAGCTACACGATAATGCTTAACCTCAATCGAAGTTGGATAAGCAAGCAGGGCGACTTCTTCGTGGAAAGCCCGATTATTCTTTTGGCGGCTATAATTTGGTATCTCCGTATCTATCAAGGCGGTAAGTATTGCACGTTCCCCCATGCCATTGAACTATTGAACAAGAAATACGCCGATGTATTCACTATTTTGCGCAGTTATCCCGAACTGGAAAACTACCTTTCGCCGTTCGTAGATGCTTGGGAATCAGACGCTCAAGAGCAGTTGCAGGGTCAAATAGCAAGTGCGAAAATCCCGCTTTCAAGGATGATTTCACCCGCTCTTTACTGGGTAATGACAGGTGATGATTTCTCGCTGGACATCAACAACCCGAAAGAGCCTAAAATCTTGGTTGTCGGCAACAATCCCGACCGTCAGAACATCTATTCGGCGGCACTGGGATTATATAACAGTAGAATAGTGAAGCTGATAAACAAGAAAGGTCAGCTTAAAAGTTCGGTGATAATAGACGAGCTGCCAACGATTTATTTTCGTGGGCTTGATAATTTGATTGCGACCGCCCGAAGCAACAAGGTGGCGGTTCTGTTAGGCTTTCAAGATTACAGCCAGCTTACCCGTGACTACGGGGATAAGGAAAGCAAAGTAATTCAAAATACTGTGGGTAACGTGTTTAGCGGTCAGGTAGTCGGCGAAACGGCAAAAATCCTATCGGAGCGTTTCGGAAAGGTGTTGCAGAAACGGCAGAGCATGACGATAAACCAGCGGGAGAAGTCCACCTCGATAAGCACCCAAATGGACAGCCTGATACCCGCCAGCAAAATATCCAACCTCACGCAAGGCATGTTCGTGGGTGCTGTGGCGGACAACTTCGATGAACGGATAGAGCAGAAGATTTTCCATTGTGAAATCGTGGTGGACAATGAAAAGGTGAAGCGGGAAACCGCCCGTTACGTGAAGTTGCCGCAGATTATCGACTTCACCGACAAGGACGGCAACGACCGGATGCAGGAGGAGATACAAGCCAATTATGACCGCATCCGTCAGGAAGTCCGGCAGATTGTCGAGGACGAGATAACCCGGATTAAGAATGACCCGGAGCTATGCCACTTGATTAAGGAGGAAGAATAGCTGTATATAATAATGTATGGAGTGAAGAACAGCCGATGTAGCTTTACGGTTGTTCTTCATTTTGCTTTTTGGTGCGGTAGGCTTCAAAACGCACTAATATTTCGTGCAGGTTCTTCAATGCTTCCACAGACTTGCCTATCGGCGGCATCTTGCTTTTGTCGAAAGTCAGTTTCTTCAAATCGGTAGTGTACGCCGTAGCCACTTCGGGCAACGCCATGACCGCTTCGGCATCCTTGAATATCGGTGCATCAGCCAGCGACAAGTGCGAACGGGAGTTTTTATTTAGTCCGTCCTCTATCGTCACCCGGTACATGGCATCCAAGAAATCTTCCGAATGTAGGTAATCGTTATATTCCTGATTGTGGTAGAGTGCCGACAAGTCGTAAACGTCACGGATATGCTTTGCCAACAGTGCGGCTGCATCCTCATTGTAAGACAGCTTTACCAGCCTTGAAACCTTGTCGCAGATAGTCTTTCGGGGGTTGATACACTGCGTTTCAAAACTTCCCAGCCCGTAGGTGCTTATCAGTTCCTCTTGCCCGATGCTTTCAAGAAAGGCGGTCACAATCGGTTTGATAACCCGCTTGTCCGCCGGGTAGAACATCCGTTTTTTGTCCGGCAGGTCACAGGATTTTATCTCTACTTCCAAATGCTCTTTAAGTCCCACGCCTTGAAATACATTGTCATACGAGAAATACAGTTTACGGTAATTACCGCCCGTTTCCGACAAATCTTCCTTGTATATGTCACTGTTGAGTTCGGCTATGTATTTGGAAAGTTTCTTGTTCAATGTCTTTTCCGCCTGCTTGGACGCACCTTTGTCACCCGTGAACACGAACAAGTCCAAATCTTCCGAGAAGCGTTCTATCAGCCCGTAGGCTTTGGAAAGTGAAGTTCCGCCTTTGAAGTAGGTCTTATCCGCATATTCGGACATGGAAATATCCCGCAGTATCTTCGATACCCAGTAATCCTTTTCCACGTGCGACTGCTCGTAGCCGAAATGTTCAGCCGCCAGTGCGATGATTTCCTTGAACGCTTCCTTGTCCGAATGTAAATTCATATTTCTGTCCTATGCCGTTTTATAATCCAAGTTGAACCGTGTCGTGGGAAGAATGGTCTTTGCCATTTCTGTTTGCAACACGGTTTGTCTGATGTCGCCCAGTATGTCCGCCACCACCTTTCTGACACGTGGCGGGTAACTTTTCGCCAAAGATACGATTTTTTCCAGTTCCGGCAGGCTGTACCCATTGAAATATTGGCTCTTGACCCGGTTGTAGATGTCCTGCCCGGTTGTTCCGGGTATGCGCTTCATGTCCTTTATCGCATCGAGCAGCCGCAAGTACGGGACAAGGCTTTCATCCGGGTAGTCCATGGAGTAGGCTTTCACGCACTCTATATCCAAGTTCTTGAAACGGAAACGGCGAACCGGGTTAGGAGTGGCTATCGTTATGGTTGTGGCAACCTGTTCGGTCAGCCCCATTTTGTTATAGATGTAAGCCCCCGTGATATAGCCGTTCAGTTTTTCAGTCAGGTAGCGGAACTGTTCATCCTGATAGACAGGCAGCTTTCCCAGCCCCAGCACTGATTTCTTGGGACGGTAGTACGCCCCCTTTTCAACCCGTACCAGTACCCCTTTGCGGCTCTGTTCGGAAAGTAGCACCGCAACATTGGCGGTCTTTTCCGTTGCAAACGACAAATCCCGGAACGTGAATATACGCCCGGTATCTATCCGTTCAATCTGCCCAAGTATCTCTTTTCTGAATGAAGCCATATTTATGTCCTTTGTTTCTATATGCAAAGATAGTATATTATGTAATTACCTGCAAAAACATAACAAAGATTTTGCCGAAGATGTTTTCTTTTTGTCGTGTCACCTGATAATAGGAGAATAACGGAAACTCAATCAAAGGCTTGCCAAACGCTTCACAAACGTTCCAAAAATAAGCTGTATTTCAGTATTAATTTTGATATGTAGCTCATTATTAGCCTATTGATAAAATAGTAAACGTTTCATAAACGCTTCACAAATGGCTCGCAAGCATAATGCAAATTTTAATAAGCCGTTGATTATAAGGCATAAGGTCTATAATTAAATGGCTCATAAATGGCTCACTCCAAGAGAGTGATTAACTTCGCTCTCTTTTTTATGCCTGTTTCCAATTCTCCAACCGTCAGTTGGAGATTTACTCCACCCGGACAATTTCAGACCTGTCTCTTATACACATCTGACGCTGCCGACGATCTTACGCGTGTAGA
>ENA-UAPL01000258-UAPL01000258.1-human-gut-metagenome-genome-assembly--contig:-NODE-258-length-27451-cov-6.405132_pt1 | contig 27451 bp, 12 predicted proteins | sample MGYA00243480_ERZ654577 | MGnify/ENA primary metagenome ERZ654577 (study PRJEB26926, sample SAMN06164678) | human gut metagenome | biome: ENVO:00009003; feature: ENVO:2100002; material: ENVO:00002003...
GGCATACGAGATCGCTCAGTGTCTCGTGGGCTCGGAGATGTGTATAAGAGACAAGATATAGAGAAAACATTTTAGGTGAAAATGAATTTATATTGCAGAATGTTTTTCGCTCGTGTAAAATTATGTTTTACAGTCTCTATTTATATATAGTGAGAAGGCTCGCGGAGAAAAGAGGAGCCCGGCTCAAATCGGGAACACTGATGAAGTACAGGATATTTTGTGGCTTAATCGGTGTTTCCTTGGCCTTGTCCTCTTTTCATCCCTGTTCCCATGTGTTGGAAATTCAGATTTTATATGGAAGGAAAGGGTGAGGCGTGGAATGCCTAACAGCAAAATGTTCAGACCCGTCCAGGTAGGTACCAAGAAAAGATATACCTACGCCAGATCTCAGGAAGTTCTGGGGATGCCCCATCTGCTCGATTTGCAGACCAAATCTTACGAATGGTTCTGTAAAGAAGGGCTGAGGGATGTATTTGCGGATATTTCTCCTATCGAGGATAGTGCTCATAAATGGGCGTTGCATTTCGGCGAATACTATTTCAAGAAAGAAAAGTACAGCATCGATGAATGCAAGACGAGAGATGCTACTTATTCCGCTCCGCTGCAGGTCAAAGTCCAGCTCGTCAATAAGGAAACCGGCGAAATCAAGGAGCATGATCTTTTCATGGGCGATTTCCCGATTATGACGGATACGGGCACATTTATTATCAATGGCGCCGAACGTGTTATTGTTTCCCAGCTTGTCCGCTCTCCCGGCGTATACTACAAAAAGGAAATGGACACTTTCGGGAAGGAAATCTATTCCGCCCAGCTCATTCCGAACCGCGGTGCGTGGATCGAACTGGAAACCGATGCCAACGGCGTTGTTTCCGTCCGTATCGACCGTAACCGCAAGATGCCTGTGACGTACCTCATCCGTGCGCTGGGGTTCTCTTCCAATGAAGAAATCATGGAGCTTTTCAATAATGATATCCATATCGAAGAGACGCTCAAGAAGGATGAAACGCAGAATACAAAAGAAGCACTCATCGCTATTTATAAAAAGCTCCGTCCCGGCGAACCGGCGACAGAAGAAAGCGGCACGACCCTGCTCCGCAACTTCTTTTATGATCCCCGCCGTTATGATCTGGCGAAGGTCGGACGTTACAAGCTGAATAAGAAGCTCTCCTGGGAAAACCGCCTCAAGGGCCACCGTACGGAAGGGCCTATCGTGGATACGGAAACCGGTGAAATTATTATCCAGGGGAATGCCCTTATCGACGAGGAAGCCATCGCGATCCTGAAGAAGAGCGGCGTGTTCAGCAAGGTAGAAATGGTGGAAGTCATGACCCAGAAAGAGGACGGAACACCTGTCAAGGTGATCTGCTCCAATGGGATGCGCGATGACGGCTATCGGATTCTTGACCGCGCGGATATTATCGCGGCGGTAGACTATCTTTTGAATATGATCCAGGGCTATGGACGCCAGGATGATATCGATCATCTCGGCAACCGCCGTGTCCGCTGCGTCGGTGAACTGCTCCAGAACCAGTTCCGCATCGGCTTGTCCCGTATGGAACGTGTGGTTCGCGAAAGAATGACTACCCAGGATCAGGACAAGATGACCGCCCAGGCGCTCGTCAATATCCGTCCTGTTGTGGCAGCCATCAAGGAATTCTTCGGCAGTTCCCAGCTGTCCCAGTTTATGGATCAGACGAATCCATTGGCGGAGCTGACGCATAAGCGCCGTCTGTCCGCTTTGGGACCGGGAGGGCTGTCTCGTGAACGTGCAGGGTTTGAAGTCCGCGACGTGCATTATTCCCATTATGGGCGTATGTGCCCCGTAGAAACGCCGGAAGGCCCGAATATCGGACTTATTTCTTCGCTGTCCAATTACGGGATTGTCAACAAGTACGGCCTGATTGAAACGCCGTACCGCCGGATTAACCCGAAGACCCACGAAGTGACCAATGAATGTCTCTATGTGACGGCTGATATTGAAGAAAATAAAGTTATTGCCCAGGCCAGCGAGCCGCTGTCGGATACCGGCGCGTTCCTGAACCGGTATGTGGCTTGCCGCCGCGGTCCTGATGTTCTGGAAGCTTCTCCTGAAGAAGTGGATCTCATGGACGTTTCCCCGAAACAGGTCGTTTCTATCGGTACGTCTCTTATTCCGTTCCTTGAACATGATGATACAAACCGTGCGCTCATGGGCGCCAACATGCAGAGGCAGGCGGTACCGCTCCTCCGTCCGGAAGCGCCTCTTGTAGGCACGGGTATGGAGTGGGTAGCCGGCCAGGACTCCGGTGTCTGCGTTCTTGCAAAACGGTCAGGCGTGGTTACCTCTGTCAACGGGAAACAGATTATCGTCCGCGCGGATAACGGCGAATATGATACTTATGACTTGATTAAGTTCCTCCGGTCCAATCAGAGCACCTGCATCAACCAGCATCCCATCGTATACAAAGGGGATAAAGTCGAAGCCGGGCAGACACTGGCGGACGGCATGTCCACGGATGGAGGCGAGCTGGCTCTCGGACACAACGTGCTTGTGGCGTTCGTATCCTGGGAAGGATATAACCATGAAGACGCCGTTCTCATTTCTGAACGTCTCTGTAAAGATGACCTGTACACCTCTATCCATATTGAAGAATACGAGTGTGATGCCCGTGATACGAAGCTGGGTGAAGAAGAGATCACAAGAGAGCTGGCATCCGTCAGCGACGACGCTTTGAAAAATCTTGATGAAAACGGTATTATCCGTATCGGTGCCGATGTACGCCCCGGCGATATCCTTGTCGGCAAAGTAACGCCGAAAGGGGAAACGGAACTGACTCCGGAAGAACGTCTTCTCCGTGCCATTTTCGGCGATAAGGAAAGAGAAGTCCGTGATACATCCCTCCGTGTGCCGCATGGAGAATTCGGGAAAGTGGTCGACGTCAAGGAATTTACCCGTGAAAACGGCGATGAACTGGCGCCGGGCGTAAATAAGCTCGTCCGCGTTTACGTTGCGCAGAAACGGAAACTCCGTGAAGGCGACAAAATGGCGGGGCGCCACGGTAACAAGTGCGTATGCTCCCGCATCCTGCCTGTTGAAGATATGCCCTTTACTCCGGACGGACGTCCTGTCGATTTGGTGCTGAACCCCCTCGGCGTTCCTTCACGAATGAATATCGGGCAGATCCTGGAAATTCATTTGTCCTGGGCCTGCCATATGCTCGGCGAAGAAATCAAGGAAGCCAAGACAGATCCCGTAAAGGCGAAAGCGCTTGAAAAGCGGCTCCGTGAAGCAGGCTATGATTTTGACACCTACGGCATGCCCGAATCGACAGAATCCGGTGTCCACATCGCGACCCCTGTATTTGACGGCTGCCGCGATGAAGATCTGGCTGCCACTCTTGCCGCCGCAGGACTTCCGGTCAATGCGAAATCCGATCTTTATGACGGACGTACCGGCGAGAAGCTGGACGGACAGGTGACGATCGGCTGGAAATACATGCTGAAACTCCATCATCTTGTCGATGATAAGATCCATGCCCGTTCTACCGGCCCGTACTCCCTTGTGACCCAGCAGCCGCTCGGCGGCAAGGCGCAGTTCGGCGGCCAGCGTTTCGGTGAAATGGAAGTCTGGGCACTGGAAGCATATGGCGCCGCGTACACCTTACAGGAAATCCTGACGGTAAAATCTGATGATGTCATCGGCCGTGTCAAAGCCTATGAAAAAATCGTCAAAGGCGAAAACATTCCGAGCCCCGGTGTTCCCGAATCCTTTAAGGTTCTTATGAAAGAACTCCAATCCATCGGGTTGGATGTCCGCGTCCTGAATGAAGACAAAGAGGAAGTTGTCATGAAAGAGCTGGACGAAAGCGATCTGGAACCCTCCAATGGCGGCGAACGCTGGCATAAAGACGAAGTGAAAGCGGCTATGGAAGGTGAGGATTCCGTTTCCGCAGCCAGAAATGCCATGGAATCCAGCATGGCCGGAGAAGGGAAAGAAGTGCCGGCAGATGATACGGCTTCTTTCAATGATGCGCTGGAAGCGGAAGCGGCGGCTCCTGCAAATGAAGAAGCGGCTTTTACTGAAACTGATATAGAAACTGAAGCGGGTCTTGTCGATGACCCGGATGCCTGATTTCCGGAAAGGAGCACTGAGCAATTGTTAGACGTAAATGAATTTGACTCCATGAAAATCGGTATTGCGTCTCCGGAAACGATCAGATTATGGTCTCACGGAGAAGTAACGAAGCCGGAAACAATCAACTACCGTACACTGAAAGCAGAACCGGACGGTCTTTTCTGCGAAAAGATTTTCGGACCGACAAAAGATTGGGAATGCAAGTGCGGCAAGTATAAAAAAATGCGTTATAAAGGCACGGTCTGCGATAAATGCGGCGTGGAAGTGACAAGCTCCAAAGTACGCCGTGAACGCATGGGTCATATTGATCTGGCCTGCCCGGTATCTCACATCTGGTATTTCAAGGGGACGCCGAGCCGTATCGGCCTCATTCTCGATGTGTCTCCCCGCCAGCTGGAAAGAGTCCTTTATTTTGCTGCCTACATCGTAATAGATAAAGGCGAAACAAAACTTCTGGACAAGCAGGTTTTAAATGAACAGGAATACCAGCAGGCCGTCCAGGAATACGGCGCGGGTTCTTTTGAGGCGCAGATGGGGGCGGAAGCTATTCAGAAACTTCTTCGCCAGCTGGATCTGGAAGCCTTGGAAAAACAGCTCCGCGAAGATGTGGACAGCAGCAGCAACCAGCGCAAAGTCCGCAGCATCCGCCGGCTGGAAGAAGTGGAAGCTTTCCGTAAATCGGGCAATAAGCCGGAATGGATGATCCTCACCGTGCTGCCCGTTATACCGCCGGACCTCCGTCCGATGGTGCAGCTTGACGGCGGGCGTTTTGCCACGAGCGACCTGAACGACCTTTACCGCCGTGTCATCAACAGAAATAACCGTCTGAAAAGACTAATGGACATGGGCGCGCCTGAAATCATCGTCAGAAATGAAAAACGTATGCTGCAGGAAGCTGTCGATGCCCTCATAGATAACGGCCGCCGCGGCAGAGCGGTCAGCGGCCCGGGAAACCGTCCCCTGAAATCCCTTTCCGATATGCTGAAAGGCAAACAGGGCCGTTTCCGCCAGAACCTTTTGGGGAAACGTGTCGACTATTCCGGCCGTTCTGTTATCGTAGTCGGTCCTGAACTGAAAATGTACCAGTGCGGCCTGCCGAAAGAAATGGCGATCGAACTTTTCAAACCGTTCATCATGCATGAACTGATCGCCCGCGGTTTGGCGAGCAATCTGAAATCGGCACGGAAGAAAGTGGACAAGCTGTCCCCTGAAGTCTGGGACGTCCTTGGCGATGTTATTAAAGAACATCCCGTACTTCTGAACCGCGCTCCGACACTCCACCGCCTCGGCATCCAGGCGTTTGAACCGATTCTGTGGGAAGGCAGGGCGATCAAACTGCATCCCCTTGTCTGCCCGGGTTACAATGCGGACTTTGACGGCGATCAGATGGCGTGCCATCTGCCTCTGTCCGTGGAAGCGCAGGCGGAAGCGAGAACGCTCATGCTTTCCATCAACAATATCCTGTCTACGAAAGACGGCAAACCTGTCGCCATTCCTTCCCAGGATATGATTCTGGGATCATACTATCTGACCATTGTAAAAGAAAGCAAGGAAGAGGAAGACGCGCTTGACCCCTCGAAATTCCACGCGTACACCAATTACGATGAAGTCATGCTGGCCTATGCACTGAACCAGGTACAGATCCATGATTTCATTAAAGTGGACATACCGGGACACGGTCTTGTCATCACGACCCCGGGGCGCCTGATTTTCAACTATGCCATTCCCGAACCTCTCCGCTTCTTTTATAAACGCCCTGACGGAAAAGAAGGTCTCGGCATCACCATCGGCAAGAAGCAGATGGGCAAACTTGTCAATGACTGCTTCAAGAAGCTGGGCTTCAAAGAAACAGGAGATCTCCTGGACTCCATTAAAGCCCTCGGATTTCATTATGCCCTTGTTTCCGGCATTTCTATCGGCATTTATGACGTGGCCGTACCGGAGGCCAAAAATGATATCCTGTCCGCAAGTGAAGCGCAGATTGAAAAAATCAAGGAATATTTCCGCCGCGGCCTGATGACGGATGATGAAAGATACAGGAAAGTCGTTAAAATTTGGGAAAAAGCGACCAATGATGTTGGTGAAGCGATGAAAGCGTCTATGACGAAAATGAATCCGCTCACCATGATGGCCCAGTCCGGCGCCCGCGGCAACGATAACCAGATCCGCCAGCTGGCGGGGATGCGCGGCCTGATTGCCGATACATCCGGTAAAACGGTAGAATTGCCTGTAAAGGCAAACTTCCGTGAAGGGCTGACCGTCCTTGATTACTTCACGTCTTCCCACGGCGCCCGCAAAGGTCTTGCCGATACGGCTCTCCGTACGGCAGACTCCGGTTACCTCACACGCCGCCTTGTCGATGTCTCCCAGGATGTCATCATCCGGGAAGAAGACTGCGATGTGCAGACACTCAATTTCGACCGTGAATGGAATAAACTGGCTTCCAAGGCGGCTGTCCGCAGCCGTTACAATGTCCACCGCGCTGAATTGGACGGTTCCATTCTTGAAGAAGATGTCATGAACCGGCGCAGCGGGGAAATCCTTCTTGTGAAGGGGAAAACACTGGATGCGTCCGATGTGGCCCTTATGAACCGTTTCCTCGTTGATTCTGTCGTTGTTACCGTTCCCACAGCGGAAGGAGAAGCGGGTGAACCGAAAACCGTTACCTTCGGTGTGGAGGATGTCGCAGCGGAATACAAGAGTATCGTGAAACATCATGTGACAGTCCGCTTCTTTGAAAAGAAATTGGAAACGCCGGCTCTGAACCGCAAAGGAGAAGAAGTGCTGGCGCAGGGAACCGTCCTTACGGCGGAAGCGGCTGAAAAACTTTTGGCTGCCGATATTCCGGTGATTTCCGTACGCATGGAAGGCACGGAAGGCGTAGAAGTCCGCAAAATTACGGAAGCCGGGGGTCTCATCGAGTCTCTGGCTGACCGTATCGCCGGCCGCTGCCCGCTGGAAGATGTGGTGAATCCGGAAACGGGAGAAATCATTGCCGCGAAGAATGAAGAAATCACTGACGACCAGGCTGCTGAAATTGAAAAGCATTATGACCGTCTGAAAGTCCGTTCCATTCTGACCTGCCATTCCGAACACGGCGTATGCGCGAAGTGCTATGGCAGGAACCTGGCAACAGGCCGCCATGTGGAAATCGGCGAATCGGTAGGCATCATCGCTGCACAGTCCATCGGCGAACCGGGTACCCAGCTGACCATGCGTACGTTCCATACGGGCGGTGTTGCAACGGCAGAAGATATCACCCAGGGTCTGCCCCGTGTCGAAGAATTGTTTGAAGCGCGCAAGCCGAAAGGCAATGCGATCATCTCCAATATCGCCGGCAAAGTCACCATTGAAGACTCTCCGGAAAATGCGAATATCAAGATTGTTACCGTGACCAATGAAGAGACATCCGATACCTACAAGATTCCGTTCGGAAAGAGGATTTCCGTCAATGAAGGCGATGAAATCGAAGCAGGTACTCGTCTCATCGAAGGGAATATCAATCCCCACGATATTCTCCGTGTCCTCGGCGTACAGGCGACTCAGAACTATATCGTCAAGGAAGTGCAGAAAGTTTACCGGTCCCAGGGTGTTGAAATCAATGACAAGCACATTGAAATCATCGTCCATCAGATGCTCCGCAAGATCAAAATCGATGACCCCGGAGATTCCGAATGGCTTCCGGGACAGACGGTGGACATCGTGGCTTACCGCGTCATGAACGAACATCTGGAAGATGAAGGAAAGAAACCGGCGGTGGGTGAGAACCTGCTTCTCGGCACGACGAAAGCCGCGCTGGCGACAGACTCCTTCCTCTCAGCGGCTTCTTTCCAGGAAACCACCAGAGTTCTTACGGAAGCGGCAATCAAAGGGAAAGTGGATCCGCTTCTCGGCCTCAAAGAAAACGTCATTATCGGCAAGCTGATTCCGGCAGGTACGGGGCTTGCCCGCTACCGCAGGCTCTCCGTGCAGCATAACGCGGAACCCCGGACGGCGGAAACCGCTGATGGGCAAGCTGACGTGCAATAAGTATTTAAATAAAATATCCCGCTGTGTAATCCATGGCGGGATATTTTTTGTGGGAGACAGAAATGCCTGACTTGAGAAAATATCTCTGATTCCTTACAATAAAAAGATAAATGATATATTACAGGAGAATTCCATGTTCAAAAAAATCATGGCGGCTCTGTCCGCTTTCATTCTGGCAGGCTGTCTTTACGCGGATGCGGAGGATCTCGTCATCGACGGACTGGGGAAACTGTCTTTCGGGGAAGACGTGCAGATTACCGATGGAGGGGGCAGCCGCACGGAAACCATATTTAAGAAATCGGGACACCGGAAAGATTACGGGAAAACAGATTGGGCGGCAGTGATGTACTTTCTCACCACGCCTCCGGGAATGGACATGTACCCCGACCGGGCGCCGTACCCTTACGACTCCCTTCATCTGTACCAGATCAGGAAATCCGATATCCGCGGCACCTATTCCGCTTCCGTCTCTGTTGTGAAAGGAACGGAAGAAGTCTTCTTCCATGGGAAACGGGAAAAGGCTGCCCGGTTTTGGGAGCGCGCATTCCATGAAGATGCGACACGGCCGCACTCCCTCTTCGGCCTGCCGAAAATCAGCATAGAAGAATATCAGCGGATGCTGAACAGCCGTTTGGATGAAATCAAAGGGCAGAAGCTGCAGGCGGAACTGGTTTCTTTTTCACCGTGGCATGCCTATAAAAATCATGACGGCACCTATCGCTGGACTCAGGAAGCGCGGGTGATTATTTCCGACGAAAGACATCTGTCCTATCCGATGTGGGTCTATACGAATCTGTACAGGCAGGGCGGCATGTATTATCTCATTATCGTACAGGGAAGCCATACGGCGGCGGAAAAAATCGGGAAAAATTTACTTTATGCCTTTTACGGACTGGAAAGGAGCAGCACATGAGTTGGAAGAAAACGGCGGCAGTCTTTATGACGGCTCTCTGTATTTCCGGCGGCGCGTCTGCTTATAACTTGCAGTCCATTGCGAAAGCACATCTGCCGCCTGCGTTTACCTATCAGGATATCCCTGAACAGCAGGAATTGAAGTTCCACAATTTCACCTATCCCTATCACATGGGGCAGCTTTCCGTCATGCTTCAAAAAAGCCGAAAATTCGCTTACGGCTACATTGTCACCGCCAAGCTGCCTCCTGCGGGAGCGGATACATTGAAACCGTTCTTCCGGGAATACCTGACGGTAAAAGAATGGAGAAGCCTTTCCCGCATGAACCGCGCCTTTCTGGATGAGGACTCGCCTCTGCGCAAAGGGGCGGAAGAGGTAATGAAGAACTGGGCAAAGAACGTGGTGGGAGAATTAGGAGAAGGCGTGAAAATCACCCTGTCCGATTTCGAGCCGTATCGCAAACTTACAGCCGACGAAGCCTATCTCTATACGATGGGCGCGAAAATTACCTTTGATTCCGATGGACTCATCCTGCCCTTTTACGGCAGAGCGTATTTCTTCCGTGAAAATGACCATATAGATGTGATGATGCTCCTTACTCCCGATGAAGGAAAAGAACCCCTCGTTTACGCCATTGATGATCTGGCGAAAGCGGCGGCAAAGGAGACGGAGATGCAGGAAGAAAAAGAAGATCTCTCCGTCATGCTGGCGAAAGGCGCAGCAGGAAATTAAAGCGGAGAAGGGCAGCAACGAAAACATTTACAATGCCTTCCCTGTAAACTATAATTAAAAATAAGAAAAACATTTGAAATATTATTTTGGGAGAGCAGTCATATGCGGGGAAAAATCGTAACAGCCTTTATTTTTTTAACCATGATGACGGGAGCGGTATCAGCTGCTCCCGTTTTAGATTACACAGGAGCAGAGCGGCTGGAAGAAGCGCGGCAGAGAGAAGAAGAGCGGCAGGAAAGGCTGCGCATACCCCGCGTGGAAAATATGGGAAGCAGCCTGAATGAAAAAGAGGAGACACAGGATGCCGCAGGACCCGTGTTTAGAATAGACGAAATTATTTTATCGGGGCAGGAAGAAAAGTTCGGCTGGCTGCAGGACATCATACAGCCCCATATTCACACGAACATGGGGATTTCATCCGTCAACAGGCTGGTAAAAGACCTGAATGCGAAACTGCTGGACAAAGGATACGTGACCAGCCGCATCGTGATTCCCGAGCAGAATATGAAAAACGGAAAACTCCTTCTCCGCCTCCAAACCGGCAGGCTGCATAAAATCATCTACAGCAAAAACAGCGTCGTCATCCCATGGAAAAACGCATTTCCCATCAAAGAAGGAGACATCCTGAACATCCGCCGCCTGGAGCAGGGGCTGGAACAGATGAAACGCGTCAGCTCCCTGGACGTATCCATGAAACTCCTCCCTGCCGAAGAAGCGGACATGACAGACGTGGAACTCTCCATAACCAAGGGGAAACAAATAAGAGGAAGCCTTTCCGTGGACGACTCCGGACTGGAAGACACAGGAAGCATCCAGTGGAACGCCGCCCTGGGAATAGACCGGCTCTTCAATGCCAATGACCTCTTCCGCATCAGCGGAAATACAGACGGCTCCCGGGACGGATACGAAAAAGGAACCAGAGGACAGGGCATTTCCTACTCCATCCCCAGAGGATGGGACACCTTCACACTGCGTCACAACCGCTATCGATACCACCGGACCGTAGAGTCCCGGCCCTATGACTTCATCAGCAGCGGGAAAACCCGCATCACCGAATTCACCTTCAGCCATGTCATGGGACGCACCAAAAACGAAAAATACGGCTGGGACATAAGCCTCACAAAAAGAAACGCCCACTACTTCATCAACGATATGGAAATCCCCGTACAGGCCATGGACACCACGGCCATGGAAATAGGCCTCTTTGACCGCGTCTATACAGGAAGCGGCACACTGTACACCCGCCTCGGATATAAAATGGGGACAGGATGGTTCGGTGCGAAACCTGATACAGACAATCCGGCGAGTCCCAAAACCCACTATAAAATGTGGCTCCTGGACATAGACTGGCAGAAACCCCTTACCCTGGGACACCGGCCGGCATCCTTCACCGCATCCCTTCACGGGCAGTGGACGACAGGCGGCATGCGCCTCTACAGCACAGACATGGTGAGCATCGGGAACAGGTATACCGTCCGGGGCTTCGACGGAGAATACACACTCATGGGAGAAAACGGATGGTACCTCCGAAACGAACTGTCATCCTCTCTTCCGCGCATCCACAGCAGTGTATATGCAGGACTTGACGCAGGCGCCGTATACGGCATATCCACAGAAACCCTGACAGGGAGAACCATAGCGGGCATGGCGCTGGGGATGAGAGGAACCTTTCCATCAGGACTCTTCTACGATATCTTTATCAGCAGAGCCTTATACAAGCCTGATGGCTTCCATACGAAAACATGGGCCGGCGGATTCACGCTGGGCCGTCAATTTTAAATAAAATCGGTCAAATTTTAATCAAAACGACAAGAGGTTATGACAAATGAAAACAAGCACAAGCAAACGACTCAGATGGAATGTAGCCATATGGCTGGCAGCGGGACTGTTTATGACAAGCGCCTCCGGCATGGCGGCAGGTCCCATCATGCCCGATCCGAAAGCGGAAGCCCGCCATCAGCCGCAAGTAGAAGAAACAGCAAACGGCATACCCCTTGTCAATATCACCGCCCCCTCCTCTGGCGGCGTATCCCGGAACGAATACGAAACCTTCAACGTGGCGGACAAAGGCGCCATCCTGAACAACTCCTACACCCTCTCCAAAACCGAACTGGCAGGATACGTACAGGGGAACAATAACATGGCAGAAAGACCGGCCAAAATCATCGTAAACGAAGTCACCGGCGCGGGTTCCACATCCATGGACGGATTTCTGGAAGTGGCAGGAAACAGGGCAGACGTCGTCATTGCCAACCCGAACGGCATCACCGTAAACGGAGGCGGATTCATCAATACAGGCAAAGCCTTCCTCACCACAGGGAAACCCGTCTATGACGGAGAAGACCATTTGCAGCGCTTCGACATCACAGGAGGGGACATCCTCATCGAAGGGAAAGGCCTTGGCGGAAAAGAAACGGGAAGCCTTGCCATTCTCTCCCGCGCCGTGAAAATCAACGCAGGCATCTGGGCCAAAGACCTCCATATCACCACCGGGGCCAATACCGTAAACGCAAAAACCCTCGAAGCCTCTGCCATAGAAGGAAAAGGAGGACGCCCCACCTTCGCCCTCGACACCGCCGCCATAGGAGGCATGTACGCCGGACGGATCACCTTAGTGGGGACAGAAAAAGGACTGGGCGTCAATAACAGCGGCACATGGAGCGCCGAAGACAACCTCACCCTTGACTGGAACGGCGACCTGAAAAACAGCGGCACCATCTACAGCAAAGGAAATACAGACCTCCGCGCAAGCCGCCTGGAAAACGACAAAACCATCGCCGCGGGGAAAGACGTCACCATTTCGGCAGACGGACATGTAACCAATACAGGAACCGTAGGAGCCGGCATCAATGAAGCCGGAGGACTGACAGAGACCGGTACATTGGAAATCCAATCGGGGAGGGTAGACAACAGGCAGGGAACCCTGCTGGCAGGAAACCATTTGGGTATTTCTTCCGGCAGCCTTTCCAATGAAAAAGGACAGATTTCCGGATATGGAACTTTTCATGCATCAGCAGAGGAAATAAATAATACAGACGGAAAGATATCTTTCATCGGCGACATATCCGTAAAAGCAAAAGATATAGCCAATGACAGAGGGCGCCTTACGACTGAAAGCAGTTTGTTCCTCAGGGGAAATACCGTCACCAATGAAAAAGGAACCGTCATAGCCGGCGGGGATGCGTCTTTGTATGGAACGTCCTTCAATAATACAGAGGGGAACATCATCACCGGAAAAGATATAGAGCTGGTCCTGCCTTGGATAAGAAACAGGGGAGGAACTCTTTCTGTCAAAGGCAGCATGAAGATGACAGCAGAGAAGGAACTGGACAATGAAACAGGCAGACTCCTTTCTGACGGGGATATGGATATCTCCGCGTCTGTTTTAAGTAATAAGAACGGTACGGCATCATCAGGAAAGAATATCACAATCAAAGGAACCCGTCTGGATAATGCGGGAGGAACCCTGTCCGCCCGGGATGGAATCACACTTCATGCCGACCAATCCGTCAACAATGCAAAAGGGAAGATACAGAGCAGCAGGGACATTTTCCTTTCGGCCGCGGTGCTGGATAATAGGGAAGGAAAAATCGTAAGCGGACAGAATCTTGCGGTAAAAACAAAAGAAGACCTGCTCCTTCAGGGGAAAGCGGCAGGCGGAAATAATGTCACCTTTGTGACAGAGGGAAACTTACAAAACCGGACCGATGTGACTGCCGGGAACGTACTGCACCTTTCCGGGAAAACAGTTGCCAATGCCAAAGATACATCCCTTTCGGGAAAACATATTTCCATCGAAGCCGGGCAAGTAGAAAACCGGGGGCTGGTGCAGGCGTCGGATACCGTATCCATAGGGGCCGGAACCCTCGACAATATAGGAACAGGAAAAATATACGGGGATACCATCCGTCTTTCTGCCGCTGCCCTGCATAACCATGTGGATGCGGATAAAGAAAAGGCACTGGGAAAAGTACAGGAACAAGCGCAAACGGCGAAACGGGACATGGAAAAAGCCTTGGAAGACTTAGCCGCCGCCCAAGGTACAAACCCTCAAGGAAATTCTCCGGAAGCGGAAGCGGCGGAATCCGTCTATCTGGCGAAAAAAGAAACTTTCATGGCACTGCAAAAAGCAGCCACAGACATATATGAAGAAATCCACGGGATGCCTGCCGGAACGGCAGCCGCACGCAAAGAACTGGACATCAGGGCTGACCGTATAGATAATAAAATCGGCGCCATGCTGTACAGCGGCAGTACCCTGTCCATACGCGGGAAAAGCAGAGAAAAAACGGAAACCGTGGATAACTGGGGCGGCACTGTCGCCTCACGGGGAGACATGTCTATACGGGCCAATCATCTGGCAAATAGAAATGCCAATCTGGCATTCGGCATGGAAGAAAGCGGGTGGGAACAGGCAGAACCTGACCGTGTCAGATTTAGTGCGGGCGGACAGACCTACAACGTGCTGCGGAGCCGGCTTGCCCCCTGGGAAATCGGGCAGGAAGGGAGCCGCACAGGTCCGGGCGCTTTGGATATCCATTACATCGTTCATCCCGAGCTGTATGGAAAAGAACAGGAACTGCCCCTTGTGAAATCCGGGAAAGGATTTGGTCGGAGGAGGCATTATACCACCTGGGACAGCCCTGACTGGCAGCTGCCCGGCGTTAAGACGCTGGGAATCACCCCGCCTTCCGCGCCCCCGCCTGAAGGGACGCCTGCTTATGACGCGTGGCAGGCAGAGTATGATGCGAAACTGCGGGAACTCGAAGAAAAAATACCGGCTTACAACGCCCGTGTCCATGAAGCGAACCGGAGAATAGAATTTGAAGACTATTACCTGTATGTCTCAAAAAAGAAAACCATCACCCCGATCCTTCTTTCCACCGCACCGGGAACCATACAATCCGGCGGGGATCTGCTGCTGGATACCGACGCCTTAAACAAGGACAGCGCCATGCAGGCGGGAGGCACATTGAAGGCTGCCGCTGGGAATCTGTCCAATATAAGCACGGCAGTGAAATCGGAAACACTCCGCTGGAATACGGTGACCTTCAGCGAAGTCGTCCGTGTGGCAATGGGAACCAAACACAGCCGTCACAGCCATCCCCAGGATGAGTATGAAGCGCCGGCGCTTTCAGATGCCCATTTGCCGACCGTCATTGCGAAAGACCATGCCTCGCCTGCCATCAGCGCCGTTACCGCCCCCTCCATGAAAGACCTTACGGTAAAGGATGATGCAGGATATACGCAGACCCTTACAGGACAGATCAGCAGAAACATACCCAATACATCCATTTATAAAATCAATAAAGAAACCACGGCCACATACCTTATTGAAACAGATCCTGCCTTTACCGACAGAAAAAAATTCCTGTCATCCGACTACATGTATGAACAGATGAAATGGGATCCGGACAAAACCATGAAGCGGCTGGGAGACGGCTTCTACGAACAGGAACTTGTCAGACAGCAGATCATGGAACTCAGAGGAACAAGATACCTTCCCGGCTATACCGGAGACGAAGAAGAATATAAAGCACTGATGGAAAGCGGCGCGGCCTTTGCCCGGAAATATGATCTGAAACCGGGCATCGCGCTGACAAAAGAACAGATGGCGGCCCTTACGGGAGATATCGTCTGGCTTGTCAGGGAGAAAGCCATCCTGCCCGGAGGGAAAACGGAAGACGTCCTCGTCCCGCGGGTATACCTCAAAGCGGGAAGCAGAAAAGAACTGCGCCCTGACGGATCCCTTATTTCCGCTTCCCGTATCGTGATGGATCTGAAACAGGATCTGGAAAACAGCGGCACCATGCAGGGGAAAGACGGTATTTCCATCAAGGCGGGAACCATAAACGGCCATGGAAACTTTACCGGCCGGCATATTGCTCTGGACACACAGAAGGACATGGCGCTTCACGGTATCCTTGCAGCGGAAAAAAGCGTCAAACTGGCAAGCGGGGGAAATATAGATATCACCTCGGAAACCTACCGCACAGCAGATAAAAACGGATCCTACCGTACCGGCATGGCAAAAACAGCAGGCATCGCCGTCAAAAACAAAGAAGGTCTGCTCCTCCTGTCTGCCAAAAATGACCTGTCCCTCTCCGGTGCGGAACTGGAACAGCTGGGCGAAAAAGGCGCTTCCCTGCTGCAGGCCGGACGTGACGTCCGCATAGGTGCCGTGCATACAGACAACTATGCCCAGGGCATTACAGACAGCGACAACTACCTGAAAGACCGTACCGTAAAAGACGAAGGGACAGTCCTTGTTGGGAAAGGAAATGTACAGATCGGGGCAGGCCGTGACATCACGGCAAAAGCTGCCTACGCGGAAAGCAAAGACGGGAGCATCCGCATGTCCGCAGGAAGAGACATCGCCCTCACCGCGGGAGAAGAAAGCAGCCGCCACGAACTGGGGCTCAAGTACAAAGAAAGCGGCGTCCTCTCCACCAGTCAGACCACGATGAAAGAAGACACTGCCATAGAGAAACCGGAAGGCAGCCTCATCTCCGGAAAAGAAGTGCAGATGGCAGCGGGACGGAACATAGCACTCCGGGCCTCTGCCGCAGCCGGAGAAAATGACGTCACCCTTACCGCCGGAAATGACATTACCGCAGACAGTGCGGCGCAGAAAACACGGAACATGGACTACAGGCAGGTAAAGAAAAGCGGCCTTATAGGAAGCGGCTTAGGCTTCACCATCGGGAGCGAAAAGAAAAAAGACAGCTATGACACCGAAGAAACTGTGCAGGCAGGAAGCACCGTGGGAAGCGTCAAAGGCAGCGTCGCCATCCATGCCCAAAACAACATCACCGTCAGAGCCTCCGACATCATTGCCGGGAAAGACACCCTCATCACAGGAAGAAACGTAGACATCGAAAGCAAAGACAATACCTGCAGAGGAAAAGAAGAACACGAATACAAAAAGAGCGGCCTTACCGTATCCTTAGGCGGAGCGGCCGTCAATGCGGCAAGAGACATAGCCGCCCCCGTAAAGAGAGCCGGAGAAGTAGGAGACGGCCGGCTGAAAGCCCTGTATGCCGTGCAGGCAGGAATGAACGCAAGAGAAATACAGAAGAATCAGAAGACAGACAAAGCCATTAACAAGAACAACGCCGTAGGAATCAATATCAGCCTCGGCAGCACCGGATGGAAAGACCATGCAGAAACCATTACCGAAGAAACAAGAGGAAGCCGGATCACCGCAGGAAGGACAGCCGCCGTCATCGCCAAAGAAGACATGACAGTCAAAGGCAGCACAGTCAACGCCCAAGACATCCACCTCAAAGCAGGAAACAACATCCGCATCCTCTCCTCCGAAAACAAGAGCACAACCATAGAAGACTACAAAGCAAACAGCGGAAGCATAGGAGCCTCCATCAGCAAAGGAGGCTATGGCATCGGCGCGTCCTATGGGAAAGGAAAAGGACAGACAGAAGAAACCATCCTTACCCATACCCCGTCAGACATCACCGCAAAAGATACGGTATCCCTTTCCAGCGGAAATGACACTGTTATCCGGGGCGGGACAGTTAAAGGAAATAAAGTTATCGCTAACGCAGGAAGAATGTCTATAGAAAGCGAACAAGACAAAAAGAACTACAAAGAAACAGGAAAAACCACCGGCCTGTCCATCAGCTACACACCGGGAAGCGCCGTCAGCGTAAGCGGAGGAAAAGGACAGACAAACACAGACTCCGCCTATATCAGCGTCACAAAACAGGCAGGCATCTACGCAGGACAAGAAGGATACGATATCCAAGTCAAGAACAACACCCGCCTCAAAGGAGCCGTCATAGACAGCCAGGCAGAAAAAGAAAAGAACCGGATCACCACCGGTACTTTGACATGGGAAAACATAGACAACAAAGCCGAATATAAAGCAAGCGGAAAAGGAATCTCCTATACCAATGGAGCAGGAATCCCCTTAAACGCCTTGGGACTCCTCTCAAACATGGTTCCCACCGTCAAAGGAAAAGCAGGAACAACCACCCGATCTGCCATATCCAAAGGAACAATAACCATCACAGACAAAGAAAACCAGAAACAGGACATAGAGAAACTGAACAGGGACACAGAAAACAGCTTAAACAAACTCAAAGAAATCTTCGACAAAACAAAAGTAGAAGAAAAACAGGAACTCATTCACATGATGAACATAGTGGGAAACCAAATCATCCATGAAGCGGCAGACCACTATGGATGGAAAGAAGGCTCCACAGAAAAACTCCTTCTCCATGGAGCCATAGGCGCACTGACAGGAACCATGAGCGGAGGGAACGCATTGGCAGGAGCCGTATCGGGAAGCGTGAACGAATTTGCCTTGGCGTACATGGAAAAAACAAAAGGAAGAAACTGGATGGACACCCACCCTGATACCGTACAAGCCATCAGCACAGCCTTGGGAGCCGTCGCAGGAAGCCTGACAGGAGACAGAAACACAGGAGCCTATACGGCACAGATGGGGACGAGGTGGAACTATTTAGGATTTGAACTGCCGGAATTCAAGAAACTATTAGTTAAAGATTTAAAGAATCCGGATGGGACACCAATTACAGAAGAACAGGCAAAACAGATACAGGATAACATCATCAAGAATGGAAGTAAGTGGGATCCTGACGGAGCTGCTTCCGATAACCAATTGGAGATGGGGAACCATTATGCATTGACCGGAACAGCGTTATCACTCAAAAATAAATATGCATCGGATAGCGTTGATCAACTGATGGATGATTATAAGAGAATGGTAACAAATAAACAAAGCAGCATAAAAGAAACAGGAACATATGAATTTAGACCTGTGAGAGTATCTCCTATTAAAGAACATGGATTTGATGCATATCTTATACAAGGTGGAATAGGTAACTGGGAAGGCGGATATATCTATGATTTTAAAACAGGGAAATCATACTATTCTTTTGGTGGAAATGCATCAAAAGGGATTCTACCGATTGGAGCAGAAGTGGCTGGATTACGGCTTGTGTCGTTTGATCAGAGTTTTAATTTGAAGAGACCTGATAATAGAGAAGATATCTTTTCCGGTAGAAGTATTGGAGGGAATGTTTATATTGGATTTGGGGTAGGTGGTTTTACACCAATTAATAAACAATTTGGAACAGTCTGGGTATTAAAATATGGAGTGGGTACACCACAGATAGGTGTTGGAGTTGATGAAACGATAAGTGAGAATGTCATTAATCCCCTTTTTATACAAGAAACACGAAATAAAAAGAATTAATACTAATAGTAAGCGGTTTATGTAACTGAATAGAAGGGAGAGGCACTTAGTGAGGATTATATTTGATAAGATAAAAAAAGCGAAATCTATAGTTTTTGTGGGTATTATTGCTATAGTGCTTTTTATTGCTAACCATTTCGAGGCGTTGCAACCTGAAAAAGAAATTAGAAATAGTGTGTCTACCATTGGTATATATAAGGAAGAGGCAAAAACCATAGGGAATAATCTTATATTTTCATATAGAAGTCCGGATGTATACATACTAACAAAAAATTTTGAAGTGTATGCGTCAAGGGATGAAATTGTTAATTATTATAAGAAAAACTTAGTGGATACCGGATGGAAATTTACGGGAAAATCAGAAAATATTGATCACTCGAACAATAGAAAGATAGGGGAATCATTTGATTTCAGAAAAGGGAAATATGAACTGGGATTATATTTTGATATTCAGGATTTGGAAAATTATAGAATAGACAGTGGGAAGCCTCTAAAATATTCTATAACGGTTCATCCAAAACAGTAGAATCTTCGACAAAAAGAAAATAGAAGAAAAACAGGAATACGTGAACATCCTCTCCCAAGTAGGATACCGCCTCATAGGAGATATAGCAGGGCACAAAGAAAACGAACTGTACAAAAAAGCAGAAAAAGCTAGAAAAGAGAATAACAGCATACTGGCGGAGAAATACGAAAAAGAAGCAAAGAAGTGGAGCGAAAGCGGAACCAATAGAATCGCCATGCACGGAATCATGGGAGCCTTAGTATCCAAAGAAGCAGGAACAGGAATGACAAAAGGACTGACAGGAGCAGGACTGAACGCCCTCCTGCAAAAAGAACTGGGAAAAATCAAAGACAAAGAAGTCCATAAAATAGCAAGCGCCGCCATAGGATACCTGGCAGGAGGGCAAACAGGGGCAGCCATAGCCCACCAGGCGACAACCTTCAACTACCTCACCCATGAACAATATGAACAATATCTGGACGATATGAAAAACGCAAAGACAGAAGAAGATAAAGCAAAAATGAAAGATAGATGGCTGCAAATCGATGCTGAGCAGAACGAAGAATGGCTGAGAAAACAAGGAACAGGCACCTATATAGACCTGAGTACAATAAAAAAAGGAGACATGCCCGGACAAGTCATCATTGAAAAGCGTAACGGATATAAAGAAATGCTAAATAAAGCAGCCCTGGATAAATCCAAAGCAATCGCGGCGGAAGGAATAGTAAGCTGGAGCGCGGCGAACTGGATGGAAAGCGAATATCCCTACCTGACACGAAAAGAAGCTGAGGCAATCGGGAAGAACCTTGTGAAGAAAGCCAGTCCTTTCGTAGCAGGTGTGTCTTACCTATACGGAACACAGGAAAACCACGAAAGATTTAAATCCCCATACAATGCATTTAGAGCGGATGCATACGATACGTTGCCTATCTCACTAGGGTATTTGGGTGGAGCTCTTGCAGTTACAGCAACAGGATCATCTATTGTTGGTATTATTGCGGCTCCTATTATTGCAGGAGGAGTTGTATATTGGGTAGAGGAAAATAAAAAGGCGTGGGAGACGATGGAAAAAGATAAGAAGAATGATAATGAAGAAATTTATTCACAGGAGGAAAGAAAATGATTTCTTTATTCTCTAGCCCTGTGTATGATGTTTTTTTATTAGTAGCATCCATTGTAATTTGGAAAGTGTTTGTATTTCCTGAATCTCTAAATCCACAGGAAGCCTTCTTTATTAAACATGTGTCTCTTTTTGTTCGTGTATTATTCGCTTTTACACACAGTATGCTGGCCTTTTATATCATAATAGTTGATAGAAGTGTGATAACGGGTAACATATTATATGCTTATACAGCACTTATGTTATTGTGGGGCGTTCTTGTTTTAGTGGGACTGTATAAACGAATACATTATGGTGAAAAATCATTACAATATACAGAAGAAAATAGAAGAATAATTATAGGGATGGTCATTTTCCTTGCTACATTTGTGATGATGTATATATTTTCATAAATGGGATAAAGATAGGTGTAAAACAGGAAACAAACTCTCCATAGAAAGCGAATAAGACAAAAAGAACTACAAAGAAACAGGCAAAACCACCGGCCTGTCCATCAGCTACACACCGGGAAGCGCCGTCAGCGTAAGCGGAGGAAAAGGACAGACAAACACAGACTCCGCCTATATCAGCGTCACAAAACAGGCAGGCATCTACGCAGGACAAGAAGGATACGATATCCAAGTCAAGAACAACACCCGCCTCAAAGGAGCCGTCATAGACAGCCAGGCAGAAAAAGAAAAGAACCGGATCACCACCGGTACTTTGACATGGGAAAACATAGACAACAAAGCCGAATATAAAGCAAGCGGAAAAGGAATCTCCTATACCAATGGAGCAGGAATCCCCTTAAACGCCTTGGGACTCCTCTCAAACATGGTTCCCACCGTCAAAGGAAAAGCAGGAACAACCACCCGATCTGCCATATCCAAAGGAACAATAACCATCACAGACAAAGAAAACCAGAAACAGGACATAGAGAAACTGAACAGGGACACAGAAAACAGCTTAAACAAACTCAAAGAAATCTTCGACAAAACAAAAGTAGAAGAAAAACAGGAACTCATTCACATGATGAACATAGTGGGAAACCAAATCATCCATGAAGCGGCAGACCACTATGGATGGAAAGAAGGCTCCACAGAAAAACTCCTTCTCCATGGAGCCATAGGCGCACTGACAGGAACCATGAGCGGAGGGAACGCATTGGCAGGAGCCGTATCGGGAAGCGTGAACGAATTTGCCTTGGCGTACATGGAAAAAACAAAAGGAAGAAACTGGATGGACACCCACCCTGATACCGTACAAGCCATCAGCACAGCCTTGGGAGCCGTCGCAGGAAGCCTGACAGGAGACAGAAACACAGGAGCCTACATCTCCCAGATGGGAACGAAGTGGAATCTAATTCTGGAGAATATTCCGTCATTTAGAGAATCGCTGAATGATGATACTACTGTTAATAATTTACCAGTAGGATATGGACAAATACTTACTATATCTGGTGGAAAATATGGAGTTTCTGCTGGTGAATCAGTGTTCGTTTTTCATGCTGATGGAGGAAATCCTGTATTGGTATCAACTAACGTTAATGTTGGTATAGGCATGAGTTTTCCTATGAGTGGAGAAGTAGGTAGAGTATGGTTAACAGATTCATACGGGAATTTAGTTATTGATCCCAAGGTAATAATGAGAGAGCTTTCTGGGGGAGCATTGGATTGGTCGATAACCGCAGGTATGAAATATAATAAATCTACTACTGCAAATGGTTATATCCTGCATATAGAGTCTATGGCTCCTGAAATATCTGTGCAGGGAGGTGGATCATATACACGATTTGTTGGTTATCAAGGGCAGATATAAGGAGATAAAATGGGTGTATCTATTCTGGTACTTATATATAGAATCATAGTGGTATTCATAGGAGTATCCCTTCTGGCTTATAGGCAGATGGTCAGATATAACTCTGAAATATTACCTTACAGGTTGTAGAGGCAAAAAAAGTATGGACATCTCCGACATCATGGGGGATTTACCGATTTTTTGTAACTTATGAATACAATGGTGTTGTTTACCGGCAAAAGAGTATCGAATTTGGAGTTTTTCTTTTTTCATTCAAGAATAAAACCATATATAATTGCACCGGTAAACGAAGCAAAAGCGGAAAGGTTAGTTGCGATCAGATATTCTGCATTGAAAAAATTGCGCTATTTTTTATATTGGCTGGTGTATGTTCGTTTTTTAATCGCAGGTTTTGATGCAGTATTATTGGTTATATGAGAGAAGAATACGAATATAAAAAGAGCGGCGGTACATGCGGCATTGACATTTCCCATTAGAAAAGCGTTTCTCCTGCGGGGATAAAACCTCGTAGAGAAACGCTTTTGTCGTTTAATCAGAATCCCGGAGTCAGGGTCGCCTGGAAGTTGTCGTTGATGTACTTTCTGGTGGCTTCCGTCTGGAATATTTTTACAAATTTTTGATAGGTGGGGTTGTCTTTATCCTGCTCACGGGCAGCGATGACATTTACATACGGGCTGGTATTGTCTTCCTGGGCGAGAGCCGTCTTCGGATCCAGTCCCGCGGATACTGCGTAGCCGCCGTTGATGATGGAGGCGTCGCAGTCTTCAAGAGCTCTTGGGAGCTGTGGCGCTTCCAGTTCGATGATTTTCAGATTCTTCGGGTTGGAAGCGATATCGGAGACGACCGCTTTGACAGGATTGACGCCTTCTTTTAATTTCAGCAGGCCGTTTTTCTCCAGAAGAAGGAGGGCGCGGCCTCCGTTGGATGGATCGTTCGGAATTGCAATGGATGCGCCGTCGGGCAGATCGGACAGAATCTTGTGTTTATTTGAGAACAGACGAAGGGGCGCGAGGTAAGTGTTTCCGATGGGAACAAGTTTTGTGCCGTTCTTTTCATTGAATGCTTCAAGAAAGGGGACGTGCTGGTAAGAATTTACGTCGATGTCGCCCTGCGCCAGTGCCTGATTGGGGGTGACATAGTCGGAGAAGGGGACGATGGTCACTTTGAGGCCTTCTTTTTCGGCTTCTTTGGCGACGAACTCCACGACCTGTTCCGAGTAGCCCGGTGTCGTGCCGACTTTGATTTCATTTTTTGTTTTCGCAGGGTCAGCAGACGCGGCGTCTTTTTTATCGCTGCCGCAGCCTGCGATGAAGCCTGCACATGCCAATGCGGCCAGGGAAATGATGACAGTTTTTTTCAGATTCATAATACATACCTCTCTTTTTTAAAAATAATTTTGTGATAAATTTGGAAACCGGAAATAAGAATGGCGGAAACGGGTAAAAAAAAACTCCATCCCAGCAAAGGGACGAAGACCGTGTTACCACCCAATTTTACCTGCACGTCACCGCACAGGCCTCCATAGGTACGCCGGCTTGCGCCTTGATACCGCATCTCTGTAACGGGAGATCCCGGGCTGCTTTATTATTCGGCAAACCTGACTCGGAGGCCATGTTCAGCAAATTTTCCCGCGCTCCTTTTCACCCGCCGGAGCTCTCTTTGGCAGTTCCATCTGCTTACTCTTCTCTTCACAGTCATTATGTAAGTTGGAACAACTATACCACGCGTCTTTTTGCGTGTCAAGGAAAATTTTAAAAGGAATGGGGGTTGGGGGATCTTTTTATCAGATTTCTTTGCATTTAAGAATGATTTTTATTTTCTGCCGCAAAATAATTGGCACTCTAATTTAATAATTGAATTAGGGGAAGCTATTTTATATAATAGGAAGTAAGTAATAATTAGGGTGTAGGAAAAGAAACAGGTTTTGTATTTTATGAAAAATTTTCAGTTACAGGAAGTGGGGAAGGGAAATCATGACATCAGGGAAAGAAGATTATTTAAAAGCGATTTACATCATCAGCGAAGATCATGAGCTGGTATCCAACAAGGAATTGTCCGACATGCTCCATGTGTCGCCGCCGTCAGTGAGCGAGATGATTATGAAGCTGCAGAAAGAAGGGTATGTGGACTACACCGCTTACAAAGGCAGCAAGATGACGAGGAAGGGAAGGAGAGAAGCAGGCAAGCTTTTCCGTTTTCATGCGTTGTGGGAAGTATTCCTTGTGGAAAAGCTCCATTTTTCCTGGAGCGAAGCTCATGAGCAGGCGGACGGTCTGGAACACCAGACGAGCGACATGCTTGCGGAACGGCTTGATGAGTTTCTCGGACATCCTGAACACTGTCCCCATGGTGACCCTATTCCGAAGGCGGACGGCAGCCGCAAAGGGCTTACTTTCCGTACGCTTTCCGATTTAAAGGAGGGGGATAGTACCACTATCCGCCGTATTGTGGAAGATTACAGCCTGATGGACTATCTTCAGGAGAAAGGCATCCATCCCGATATGCGGGTCACTGTAAAAGAAAAGGAACCTTATGAAGGACCGATTCTTCTTGCTACGGAGGCGGGTGATATTTCTCTCAGCTACAAAGCGGTGGAACAGATTTTTGTTGACGAATAAGATGAATAGAATAATACGGAGAGCCTCATTTAGGGCTCTTTTTAATAGCGGCAGGCAGGTGCTTTATTTCCCTTTATGCATAAATGGCATATGAAACGGGGGAATACATGCAGAAAAAGTACGATGAAAAAGGCTATACAATTAAAGACAAATCGCTTATAATACATTTACACAATTTTGAATGATGTATACGGAAAAAGACAGAAATGTCTGCCGAAGGAGTAACACTATCAGGCGTCCCATGGGACACGAAACCGTGTACGGACAAACCTCTGGAGAGTGTCGTATATGACCGCCGAAGGTGCAGGGGCGCGGGGAAGAGTAGTCCTCCCGTTCTAATCTCTCAGGCAAAAGGACAGGGTCGGTGCAGCAATGGAAACATGCATGCCGGCTCTGTTTTTGTCTTCAGGGCCGGTTTTTATATTGTTCCGTCATGTCCTGGCGTACGGAAGTTTTTGAGGGTGGGAGTGAATGTGAATGCTTGACTTGTTAAACCAAATTGATGCGATTGTCTGGGGCCCGTGGCTCCTTGTTCTTCTGGTAGGGACCGGCGTATATCTGACCATCCGCCTCCGCCTTCTCCAGATGGTCAAGCTGCCAAGGGCCCTTCGGCTGATTTTCTTTGCCAGAAATAAAGGCGACGGCGACATTGACAGTTTCAAGGCACTCTGCACGGCGCTTGCCGCAACGGTAGGCACAGGAAATATCGTAGGCGTTGCCACTGCTATCAAATTGGGCGGCCCCGGCGCGCTTTTCTGGATGTGGGTAGCCGCTTTCTTCGGCATGGCTACCAAGTACGCCGAAGGCTGCCTTGCCGTCAAATTCCGTTCTATCGATAAAAATGGAAATATCGCAGGCGGACCGATGTATTACATTGAGCAGGGGCTGGGAAAGAAATGGAAACCTCTGGCGCTGGCATTTGCTTTCTTCGGTACGCTCACCGCTATGCTCGGATCCGGTACGACTACGCAGGTTAATGCCATTACGTCTTCTTTACAGGCATCCATGGGTGTTCCTATCCTGCCCTCTGCAGCCGTGATTACCATCCTTGTTGCTATTATTACTTTCGGCGGATTGAAATCCATTTCAAAAACAGCGGAAAAAATAGTTCCTGCCATGGCTGTTCTTTATTTTATTATCACGGTGGCTCTTCTTGTTATATTTTCGGGAGAACTGCCCCATGCGCTGGCTCTCGTTTTTGACGGCGCTTTTGAAGGTACGGCGGCAGCCGGCGGATTTGCCGGTGCGGGCATTATGCTTGCCATGCGGAGTGGTATCGCCCGCGGCCTTTTTTCCAATGAATCCGGCTTGGGTTCCGCGCCGATCGTGGCGGCAGCGGCAAAAACAAAATGGCCGGCTGAACAGGGGCTTATTTCTATGACCGGCACTTTTATTGATACCATCATTATCTGTACGCTGACGGGGCTTACCATCATCGTTTCGGGCGCATGGCTCGGAGATACCAACGGCGCAGCTCTTACACAGGCCGCTTTCAGCCATGGTTATGGCACTGTCGCGCCGATCCTTCTGACGGTGTCTCTGACACTTTTCGCTTTCACCACCATTCTCGGCTGGAACTATTACGGTGAACGCTGCCTCGTATACCTTGTGGGTGTCAGAGGGATTACTCCTTACCGCTTGTGCTATGTTGCCATTATCGCAGGAAGCGCTTTCATGCAGCTTGAAGAAATCTGGGCGCTTGCGGATATTGTAAACGGTCTCATGGCTATTCCGAACCTGATTGCCCTTCTTGGACTTACCGGTGTAGTCGTCGCGGAAACAAAGCGGTATTTCCAGCACCTTGCCATTCGTGATGCGAAATTGGTGGCTTACAAAGCAAGGCATATAGGGAAGAAATGATCGAAAGTCAGCAGTCAGCCGAAGCGGCATATACGATGATTTGTCTGTAGCCGGGATATAAAAAAAGAGAAAATGAAAATGCGGTACCTGTCAAGCGTGATGGGTGCCGTTTTTGTATCAGCAGCTAACAGCTAGAAGCTAACAGCTAGCGGCAAGACGTCATCAGCGTAATAGATTCTTCACTCAGTGTTACTATTCCGTTTCCCGTCTTTCTCACACAGCATTCTTGCCCCCGTTCAGAATGACCGGGGACGGTAAGACGTCATCCTAAGTGAATGTGAAGGATCTGCTGCCGAAATTTGTTAAAAAATAATTAATATTTTTAATTTAACTTGCGTATTTTCACTTGACACCGTATAATTCATATCAACAAATTTATACAGGTGGATGATGTATGCGGGAGAAAGCCATTTGGCTTACCGAAGGAGTAACACTCTCAGGTGCCCTCAGGGGCGGTACCGTATGCGGACATACTCTGGAGCTGTCTCTTATACACATCTCCGAGCCCACGAGACACTGAGCGATC
>ENA-UAPL01000266-UAPL01000266.1-human-gut-metagenome-genome-assembly--contig:-NODE-266-length-26876-cov-8.473882_pt1 | contig 26876 bp, 23 predicted proteins | sample MGYA00243480_ERZ654577 | MGnify/ENA primary metagenome ERZ654577 (study PRJEB26926, sample SAMN06164678) | human gut metagenome | biome: ENVO:00009003; feature: ENVO:2100002; material: ENVO:00002003...
TCAGTGTCTCGTGGGCTCGGAGATGTGTATAAGAGACAGCTCCTGCCCGGCCTGTTCAGCTGCCGACAGCGGATGGCGCAGCTGAACGCTTATCTTGAGGCCCTGCGCGCAGACGGCCACCCGCTCCACCTCGTCAGCGGAGGTAATCCAGCCCTCGGTCAGCAGGCGGCCCAGCGCCAGCTGCGGCAGCAGCTCCGGCGTGCAGACCACCCGGAAGGCTGGCTGTTCGTTGACCAGAATGGCCGCGGCGTGCTCTGCCGCCAGTGTCCGCTCGGTGCCATCGGGCATCCGGACGCTCTCTGCCCCCGGTGCTGCACCGAATTGATCCATGATCTGCATTGGGTGTTCCTCCCCTGTCTGTTTTACTCTGCCCTTATTGTAACACGCTTTTGCTCCGCTGAAAAGCTCCTGTGCCCTCTGGAACAAACTGTCGATCCGTGTCGTTTCCATTTTTCCCGGCTTTGTGATATACTACTGTAAAATGACGGAACCATATCCCAGTACCGAGGTGGAATCCAAATTGAAGCATCTCTTCCGCTCCCTCACGCAGGCACACCGGGCCTACAAGGACACCCGGAACCATGCCCTGACCCTGCTGCACCGGGCCTCCGCTGCCGTTCTGACAGCCGTGCTGGTGTACAAAGCCCTGACCTATCTTTTGTTTCTGCCCGCCATGAATGGCATCTGGTCGCTGACACTGCGCTGTTCGCCGGTGAACTACCTGACCAACAACAACGCACATCAGATCTTTACTTCACCGACCATTTTAGGCGGGATCGTGCTCATCGTCCTTCTGGCGGCGTGCTGGAACCTGTACGGCTTTTCCATTCTCCTGCACGGGTTTGCGCTGGCCCGCCGGGGCGAAACACTGCGTCCTGTTTCCCTGTTCGTCCGGTCGCTGGGGGATATCCGCCATGTCCTGCTCCCCAAAAACTGGCCCATCCTGCTTTACTGCGCCCTGCTCATCCCTTTTACAGATGTATTCGTGACCTACAACTATATCTCTCAGCTGGCCGTGCCGGAGTACATTCTTGGGCTTGTCCGGGCAAAGCCGCTCTATCTGGTGCTTTTTCTTCTCATTTTGGGTGCGGCGTTCCTGTTCACCCTGTTCTGGGTCCTGGTGCTCCCCCTCTTTACGCTGGAACGCAAAAACCTGTGGGAAGCCGTTCAGGAGAGCGCAGCCCATGTCAAAACACAGCTGCCCCGGCTGGCCGGTGTGCTGCTGCGGTGGAACCTCAGTGCGCTGGTCCGGTCTGTTCTGGTCTTTTTCGGAGCTTCCCTGCTGGTTTACAGCGTGGCGGCGCTGCTCGGCCTGCGGAGCACCCGCGCCATGCTGCTGCTCGCCCGTGCGCTGTATCTGTTGGAGATCCCCTTCTTCGGCTTTTTGCTGGACTGCAAGGTCACCACGGCCCAGTGCACCATCATCGCATTCCTCTACGATCGCTGCCGTGACTACTCCTCGGAAGCGCTGCCGGAGGGCAAACCGCACCGCTTTGGCGGCTGGCCCCTGCTCACCGCTGCGGTGGCCGGGGTCACGCTGGTCACTGGGCTGACGGCAGTCTATCTCTATGCCCTGCCTCAGGACGATGCCCTGCTCACCGCCGTGGGCGGCGTGACCCCGCTGGTCACCTTCCACCGGGGTGACTGCACCGTGGCCCCGGAAAACACCCTTCCTGCCTTCCGGTCAGCCATCCTCAAGGGCGGCGACCGCATCGAGCTGGATGTGCAGATGACCAGCGACGGCGTGGTCGTGGTGACCCACGATTCAAACCTGAAACGCTGTACCGGCAAAAACGCAAAGGTCTATGATCTGACCTATGCCGAGGTGGCACAGCTGGACGCAGGCCGCTGGTTCAGCAGCCGCTTTGCCGACACCCGGATCCCCACCCTGGAACAGGTGCTGCAGCTCTGCCGGGGCCGCATCGGCCTGAACGTGGAGATCAAGCCCAGCGCCGCCACCCCTGCTCTGGAGGCTGAGACCGTACGCCTGCTGCGGGAATACGGCTTCGACAGCTCCAACTGCGTCATCACCTCCCAGAGCTACGAGACCCTGCACAAGGTCAAGGCGCTGGCCCCTGAGTACCCCACCGGCTACATTCTGGCTCTGGGCGTAGGCAACTACTACGACCTGCCCGATGCCGACTTTTTCAGCGTGGAGACCACCTTTATCACCTCCGGCATGGTCAACGCCGTCCATCTGCGGGGCAAGACCGTCTCTGCCTGGACCATCGACCGCGAAAAGGTCGCCACCCACATGCTGGAGCTGGGCGTGGACGACCTCATCACCGACAAGCCCGACATGGTGCAGGACCTGCTGGCCCGGAATCAGCAGGTGGACGACAGCCTGATCGACTTCCGTGACCTGCTCAACGCCCTGCTCCACCCGGAGCAGCCTGCCGACTCCTCCGATGACGCGGAGGAGACCATCACCGATGCCGTGGAAGACCCGGAGGAGTTCGTGGACGCGGCGTAACACAGCCCCCTCTTTCTTGCGGCATCATTGATCCAACGGTCTGTAAAAGCAAAACATCCCCGCACGGCCTGCCGAAACAGGAAGTGCGGGAATGCCTTTTTGTTCAGAGGAATGGGTTATAGAACCTTCCAAAGCGGATGGTCACGGTCAGGCTGATGAGCAGCAGGGCCGCGCCCACGCCCAGGGCAACGAAGTCCCGCCGGGCAAAGGGGCGCTGGGTATACCAGGTACGCTTGCTGTTCTTGCCGAAGCCGCGCAGCTCCATTGCATTGGAAATGGTGTCGATGCGGTTCAGACTGGTCAGGATAAGCGGCAGCAGGATGTTGACAGAGTTCTTCATCCGCTTGAAGAAGGGCTCCTTTTTGCCCAGCTCCACGCCGCGGGCCTGCTGGGCCTGGCTGATGCTGTGGTAGTCGCGCTGGATATCGGGGATGTAGCGCAGGGCAATGGCCACCGAATATCCGACCTTATACGAGATGCCGATGCTGTTCAGGCTGGCAGCAAACTCGCTGGGGTCGGTGGCAGAGATGAAGAGGATGGCCACCGGCAGGGCCACAAAATATTTCAGACTGATGTTGACCATGTAGAACAGCTGTTCCGCTGTCAGGTCATACCGCCAGAACAGGTGGCAGAGCACCGTGCGGGTGCCGTACAGGGTGGTGCCCTGATTGGGATCGAACAGGAAGATGAACAAGTTGTTCAGCAGCAGGAACACCAGCATGAAGGTCATCATAAACCGGACTTCCCGGAATTTGATCCGGCTCAGCCTGAAGGCCAGCAGGCTGACCACCAACAGGCCCAGCAGCACCCAGGTGTTGTAGGTGATCATGCTGGCAAAGGTGAACAGCAGGAAGAACGCCAGCTTGGTGGTTCCGGTCATCTTGTGGATGACACTCTCCCGGGGGAGATAATTCAAAACGGTCTTAGCAGCCACCCTCTCTCACCTCCCGGTCCTGCTCAATAAATCTCTCTACAAATTCCTGTGCGGGCGCAATGCCGCAGCGGTTGGCCAGCGTGTACAGGCTGGTCTCCTTCAGGGCCGCCTGCTCCACCAGCGCGGGGTCACACAGAACGGCGGCCGCGGTGCGGTCGGCAATGAGCCGTCCGTCGCAGAACACCAGCGCGCGGCGGGTGTATTCCAGCATCAGGTGCATGTCATGGGTGATCATCACCACCGTCACACCCCGGGCATTCAGGCCCCGCAGGAACTCCATGATGTCGGTATAGTGCCGGAAATCCTGCCCGGCGGTGGGCTCATCCAGAAGGATAAGCTCCGGGTCGAGCACCAGCACGCTGGCAATGGTCACCCGCTTTTTCTGGCCGAAGCTCAGTGCCGAGATGGGCCAGTTCCGGAAAGGATACAGGCCGCAGACCCTGAGGGTCGCCTCCACCTTTTCCTGGATCTGCTCCTCAGTCAGACCGGAGCGCTGCAGGCCCAGAGCCACCTCATCGTAGATCATGGTCTTGGAGATCATCTGGTTGGGGTTCTGCATCACATAGCCGATGTGCTGGGCGCGGCGGCGGATGTTCTCCTCAGCCAGCGGCTTGCCGTTCAGGAAGATCTCGCCCGCATCCGGGGTCTCAAAGCCGCAGATGAGCTTGGAGAGGGTGGATTTGCCCGCGCCGTTCCGGCCCACGATGCTCACCATCTCCCCCTTGCCGATCGAGAAGCTGACATCCCGCAGGGTCTGCTGGCCCTTCTGATAACCAAAGCTCAGGCCCTTTACCTCCAGCAACGACTCCCGTTCCGGCGGTGCGGCGGGCCGTGGCCGGGCCGTGAACCAGTCCCGGAGCTTCTGGGTGTCGGTATCGTCCAGCACAAGACTGTCCACATGGGCGGGGTGCTTGTCCGGAGTGATATCCACCCCGGCATAGCGCAGAGCCGTGACATACAGCGGCTCCCGGATGCCGTTTTCCGCCAGCAGGCTGCCCGAGAGCAGCTCATCCGGGCGCAGGTCTGCCAGAATGGTGCCGCCGTTCACCAGCACGATGCGGTCCACGTTCCGCCAGAGCACATCCTCCAGCCGATGCTCGATGATGAGCACCGTGGTATCCGTCTTTTTCTGGATCTCGTCGATCAGCTCAATGGCCTGCTTGCCGGTGGCGGGGTCGAGGTTGGCCAGCGGCTCATCGAAGAGCAGGATCTTGACCTGATCCACCATCACGCCCGCCAGGCTCACCCGCTGCTTCTGCCCGCCCGAAAGCTCGTGCGGTGCATAGCCGAGGTGGTTCTCGATGCCCACCAGCTCGGCGGCATGGCGGGTGATGGCGTGCATCTCATCCTGCGGGGTGCAGCTGTTTTCCAGTGCAAAGGCAATGTCCTCGCCCACGGTCAGCCCGATGAACTGGCCGTCCGGGTCCTGCAGCACCGTGCCTACATGGGCCGAAAGCTCGAAGAGGCTGCTGTGGGGCGCATCCACACCGTCCACGGTCAGGGTGCCGGTGCACGCGCCGGGGTTGGAAAACGGGTTCAGCCCGTTGATGCACCCCGCCAGCGTACTCTTGCCGCTGCCGGAGGGGCCCGCAATGAGCACCCGCTCCCCCGGGTAGATCTCCAGATCGATATCGGTCAGGGTGGGGCGCTTCTGGGCGCGGTACTGGAAGGAAAAGTTGCGGAATGAGATGATGGGTTTACGTTCTGCCATGGGTATGGTACCTCAGCTGTTCATCAAAAAAGCCTTTCCAACGGGCCGGACGGCGCAGATGGAAAGGCCGGGTTTCATGCGGGGATCACTCCTGATCCAGAGAGCCCTTCTTGGCGATGGTTCTGGTGTAAGCCAGCACCAGCAGGCCGCCCACCACCACAGCGGTGATACTGTTGGACACTGCGGCAAATGCACCCTGTGCAAACACCTTCTTGACGGGCTCGGCGTAGATGGCAATATCCAGCACGGGGGCCACCAGGATCCAGGCCAGCAGATGGGCCACGATATTGGCCAGCGCAAAGAAAGCCACCTGCTTCTTGCTGAACTCGCCTTCCTGCAGGTTCAGCTTCTTGGAGAACAGGCCCACCACAACGCCCACAAAGGCGGAGGCGATGACCCAGCTCCACCAGGGGCTGCCGCCCCAGGACAGGTCGATGAGGGTGTGGCCGATGAAGCCGATCAGGCCGCCGACCACGGGGCCGTACATGGCAGCCAGCAGGGCCAGAACGGCGTACTGCAGGCTGATGTTGGTGTTGGGCACCGGGCTGGGAATGGCCACAAAACGTCCCAGAACAAAGAACAATGCCGCGCCGATACCGACAGCGACAACGGGCTTGATGCTGCTGTTGTTATTTTTCATATTCTCTCTCCTCTTTTATTCCGCGGATGCGGGGTTTCTTGCAAGGCATCGTTAGTATACGACACCCTCTTGAGCCTTGTCAATGGACAATCCGCCCGCTTTGCAGAAAAAAGGCTGCTTTCCTGCATTTGGGGGCGAATGCCTTCCCGCCCTGTACAGCAAAAAAAGAGCACCCGCGCCTGCCGGAGCGGATGCCCTGTGAATGCTGATTCGGTTTTGGCCCAAACCTTAGTTCTTAGCGGTCAGGCTGAAGGTGCTCAGGGTCTGGAAGGTGGTCACGATAACATTGATGTTGTTGACGATGGAGCTGCCTGCGGAGAACACGCGGGCGATGTAGTTGAACAGCTTGCCAACGTTCAGGAACACGTCCCAAGCGGTAGCCTCGGTGGTTGCGCCACCCTGCAGGTACACCATTTCGTTCTCATCGATCGCAGCAAAGTTAGCGGGCATTTTGATCTCATTGTTCATCATAACGGGGATTCCTCTCTTTCAAATCAATCTATACTTACCATCTGCACCAAACCAAGTGCACCGGCACCAGAACCAGACCGTGGTTCCTCCGACAGGAACGGGCAGGGGCACGAGTTCCGCATTCCCTCCGGAATTGTTCCCATATATAGGTTATACGATAAATATTCGGATTTGTCAATCGAATTTCCGGAATTTTTACCATTCTGAGCCAAAAGTGGATACCCACAACGCGGAACACCTGCCATTTCGACAGCTTTCCACAAAATATCCGCTGCCGCACGATCCCCGGGCACGAAAAGCTCCTTCGTCCGCACGGCAGCACACAGATCCGTTCCGCCCTGCGGCATTTCCCGGGCAAAAATTCGGCAAAAAATGCCCCCGCGCCCCCTACACAAACCGGAGCGGTTGTGCTATGATAAGGCTGAAAAATCGGTTTGGCAAAGCCAACCGCAAGGAGATGTCTTGGATGTCTGATCTGATGGAAACATTACGGCAGGAGGGCATCAGCCCCGACCTGCTGCGTGCTGTGGAAGAATACCGCGCCGCCCACGCTCTGCCCGAGGCCCTGCGCCCCCGCATCCCGGCTTCCGGCTTTACCTATTATGGCCGGGAGGTCTGGGAGCAGGCACTGGCGGCCCTGCTCTGCGGCGAAAACCTGCTGCTGGCCGGCGGCAAGGCCACCGGCAAAAATGTGCTGGCCGAGAATCTGGCCGCCGCTTTTGGCCGCCCCGCATGGGACATCTCGTTCCATGTGAACATGGATGCAGCCTCCCTCATCGGCATGGACACTTTTGTGGATGGGACGGTCACCTTCCGGCCCGGGCCGGTCTACCGCTGTGCCCAGTGCGGCGGCTTCGGCGTGCTGGACGAGATCAACATGGCCAAAAACGAGGCCCTGGCCGTCCTCCATGCCGTGCTGGACTTCCGCCGCGCCATTGATGTGCCCGGCTACGAGCGCATCCCGCTGGCCGAGGAGACCCGCTTCATCGCCACCATGAACTATGGCTACGCGGGCACCCGGGAGCTGAACGAGGCCCTGACTTCCCGCTTTGCAGTCATTCAAATGCCCACCATCACGGAGGAAAACCTTGAAAAGCTGCTGCGGGCCCAGTTTGCCGACCTGACGGACAAATATGTGCACCAGTTTGCTCTGCTCTTCCTCGACCTGCAAAAGAAATGCGACAGCGCCGAAATTTCCACCAAAGCGCTGGATCTGCGCGGAATGCTGGACGCTCTGCGCCTGATGCGCCGGGGCGTGGCTGCGGGGCCCGCGCTGGACATGGGCATCACCAACAAGGCCTTTGATTCCTACGAGCAGGGGCTGATCCGGGACGTGATCGCCGCCCGCATCCCGGCCAGCCTGACGGCTGAAAAGCTGTTCCGCTGATGGATGCCCGGAGTTATACCGCCGAGGAGCGGCGGGCCGCCAATCAGGTGTGGGCGGCGGCGGGAGCCTACGGCTTCGAGCCGCTTTTCCTGGCACACAACACCGACGGCACGATCGATTTTTATATGAACTGTGTCGTGGGGCTGGTGCACAAATACTATGGCGACGACCTGCTCCGCGACCTTTTTGCCACATGGGACGGCGATCTCCGGGAGAGCCAGCTGGACGATCTGACATGGCTCTACCTCGAAAGCGCGGTCTATCTGCTGGAGCTGCCCCGCCGCCCGGTCCTTTCCGAGCTGCGCCGGGCCCACGCGGACTATTTCTTCGGCATCCAGTACAAGCTTTCGCGGCAGGAGTGGATGGCAAAAAATCAGCTGGTCTACACCATGCAGGCTGACCGCTGGCGCACCGTACAGGGCAGGCATCCGCCTGTGATGACCCCCTACGAGAGCCGGCTGGCAGAGGCACTTTCTCCCTCCCAACCGCCCCAGCCCGGCCAGCTCAAGGGTGAGCTGCTGGGCCTGTTTGCAAGGTTTGCCCTGTTTGACGGCAGGATCCGGCACAAAGTGGGGCTTCATCTGCATCTGGAGGGGCTGCTGGCCTCTCTTGCCACCAAAACGCTGCCCACCCAGATGATCAAGACCGACCGGCTGACCGTGGAGCACTCCGGTTCTGTGGAAGCGGGCGGCTCCGGCCCCACGGCAGACAAGCGGCTGGCCCACATCACCCTGCGGCAGAATGCCACCGAGGACCGCGCCTACATTGAAAGCTGCTTTGGCCGTTCCCTCTACCCGCCCGAGCGCCTGCGCAAGGCCGAGCAGGCGCTCTGCACCGGGGCGCACCTCGGGTGCCGCCTCTGGTTTGCCTCCGGCGTGCCCAGCCCGGAACAGGCCCCCACACCGGAGGCAAAGCACCTGGCCGAGCAGGCTCAGCTGCAGGCCGACCGCAACCGCGCCTACTACGCCAAAAACCGGGCGCTTCACCGCAGCGTGGTGCTCCGGCTCACCGAGCAGATCCGCAATTGCATTCTGGTCCACCAGCAGCCCAATGCCCGGATCGCCCGCAGCGGCGCTCTGGACCCGGAGCGCGTCTGGCGCGCTCCCCTTCTGAACGACAGCCGGGTGTTCCGCTGTGCCGAGGAGGAGAATCAGCCCTCCTTCACCGTGGACCTGCTGCTGGACGCTTCGGCTTCCCGGCTCCACTGTCAGGAGGTCATTGCGGCGCAGGGCACGATCCTGGCCCAGAGCCTTACCGCCTGCGGCATCCCGGTGCGGGTCAGCAGCTTCTGCAGCCTGCGGGGCTATACGGTTCTGCGGGTGCTCAAGGGCTTTGCGGACAAAAGCCTGCAGGGGATCGACCAGTATTTTGCATCGGGCTGGAACCGCGACGGCCTTGCCCTGCGGGCGGCAGGCGATCTGGTCAGCTTTGACCCCGGCCCCGCGCCCCGGCATCTGCTCATCCTGCTGACGGATGCTTCCCCCAACGACAGCCGCCGCGTACCGCCCAGCCCGGAACAACCGCTGGGTTGTGATTACGGCGGCTCCTACGGCGTGGACGATGCCGCCGCCGAGGTGCGCACCCTGCGGCGCAAGGGTCTGCGTGTTTCTGCCGTGTTCATGGGCGAGGACAGCTCCAGCCACGATGCGGAACGCATCTACGGCAAAAATCTCGCCCGCATCCGGGGCATGGATCAGCTGGCACGCGCCGCTGGGCGGCTCATCCAGAATGAGATCCGGGAGCTGGGCGATTGAATCCTGCCACCACAAAAGGCTTCTCCCGTCGGAGAAGCCTTTTCATTTACAACCAATCCGTTTGTACGCATCCCCGGATTTCCAAAATATTTTGGTTTTTGTCAAACTTATAGTTGTATTTTGTTGTCGTATATGTTATAATGCAGGCAGAGAACAACCGATGGATGGTTTCCGACACATCATCCAAAACCAGAGAGGAGACCCGCTATGGATGCCAGCCGCTATTTTGAAGAGATGCACCGTGCCATGTCCGCACAGAAAAACAATTCTTCCCTGCTCCTGACCGTCAAGGTACAGGACCTGGGCGGCGCTGATGCCTATCTGGAGCTGCGGCAGTCTCCCAATGGCCGCGCCCGGGTGTTTTACTCCACCATGGGCCGCCGCAACCTGAACTTCCAGCTGTTCCGCAAGGGCTGGCAGCTCTGCCACAACGCATCCGGCGAGATGACAGGGCAATTCCCCACCCGGGCCGAAAACCTGTTGGACAGTGCGGACTTTTCCGCCTGCATCCGGGATGACACCCTGGACGCGGGCCGTACTGAGATCATTCTGCGGGAGCTGCGCCGCGCGGCAGGCACCTCCCGCTCCTGCCTGCCTCAATCTGCCCGGGGAGGTGCCATGATCACCGTGGAGAGCTTTGTGGGCCGGGGCGGCGAGTGGAACTACTGGTCCACCCGTGCCGCCGACTGCCTGCCCATTGCGGCCATTCTCTGCTGGCTGGGCGATTTTCTGGCCGGAACGGAGCGCCGCACCTTGCAATCCAGCCCTGAGGCCATGGCACTGGCCGCCCGCTGGCAGGCCGAACTCGCCTCCCCCTTTGCACAACCGGCTGACTGCGTCCAGCGTCCTGCCCGCACGGTTTCGCCTTCCGCGCCCCGCCGTGCCGCGCAGCAGGTGCAGAACCCCCGCTGGCAGAGCATCCTTGCCGTGCTTGCAACCGTATGAGAACAACAGGCGGTGCCGGAAATCTCCGCACCGCCTGTTGTTTTCTGTTTTACTGTGCGGATGCGGCATCCACCACATGGCCCACCAGCACAGAGGTGGTCACTGTGCCCACACCGCCGGGCACCGGGGTGACAGCCTCCACGATGGGTTCTGCCTCATCAAAGCGCACATCGCCGCAGAGCTTGCCCTCTTCGTTGACGTGGATGCCCACATCCACCACGACCTGACCTTCCCGCAGGCAATCGGCCCCGATGGCTCCCCGCCTGCCCATGGCGACCACCAGCACATCGGCCTCCCGGCAGAGGGCGGGCAGGTCCCGGGTGCGGGAATTGCAGAGGGTCACGGTGGCGTTTTCCCGATCCAGCATCATGGCGGCGGGCTTGCCCACCACCAGGCTGCGGCCCACGACCACGGCCCGTTTGCCGGACAGCGGCACGTTGTAGTGTTTCAGGATCTCAAGGCAGGCCTGCGCCGTGCAGGGCGGATAACCGATGGGCATATTGGTGAACACACCAGCCATCGAACCGTCCGTGATGCCGTCCACGTCCTTTTCCGGGGCAAGCGCCTCCTGGACCCTGCGGTCATCGAACCGCTTTGGCAGGGGCCGGAAGATCAGGCACCCGTGAACCGATGCATCCCCATTGATCTGCCGGATCACATCCAGCAGTTCCTCCTGCGTAACATCTTCCGCCAGATGGAACTGCCGCACCTCCACGCCAACCTTACCGCACCGGGTGACGATCCCCTTTTCATAAGAAATGTCATCCTCCCGTGCGCCGACCCGCACCACAGCCAGCGTGGGCACGATGCCCTTTTCCTTCAGCGCGGCACAGCGCGCGGCGTTTGCTTCGTTCATGGCGGCCACCACGGGCGCACCCTTCAAGATCTGAGCCATTTTCTTCTCCCCTCACTCATTTGATACAGTCTGATAGACCGTGTCAGCCTGCGGCACAAACTCGGCCAGCAGCTGTTCCGCTCTGGCCTCCAGCGCATCCGCACGGGCCTTGTCTGCCATCAGGCGGGTGTTGACCTTCACGTTCAGCCCCGCCGCCTGCATGGCTGCCTTGCAGAACAGCGCCGCACACCCGGCATCGGAACGGGCCAGCACGCTGCCCTTTTCGGCGTACTCTGCGGCCAGTGCAATACCCTCACCGCAGGCAGTCATCACCTCCAGCGGCACGGCACAGGCTCTGTCCAGTGCCTTTTCCAGCACCGCGGCCTTGTGGGTCTGCTGTTCCGGGGTCTCTTTCGGCAGCTTGTAGGCCGCCGCCACGGGCAGAAAGGCCTCCGCGTCGGCCTGCACCAGCGCTTCCAGCCGCTTGCGCAGGGCCTCGGCCCGGACATTCAGGGCAATGATGTCCGCTTCTACGGCAGCATATTTCTTTTTGCCCACGGTCAGGCTGCCCACCATGCTGCCCAGCGCCACACCGGCCGCGCCCACCAGCGCCGAAGCGCCGCCGCCGCCCGGAGCCGCCGCCTTGCTGGCCAGCTCCTCCAGAAAACCTTCACAGCTCAAATTCATCAGTTCCACGATATACTTTCCTCTCTGTTACAAATCCATCCAGCCGCCAGTCCTGTTCCTCTGCAGCCGCTTCCGGCACCCGCTGGGCCTCAAAGGCCACGCCCAGCGCCACGGCGTTCCGGCACCTGGGCAGGTAGCGGTCATAGTAGCCCTTGCCCATGCCCACCCTGCGGCAGGCCGCATCAAAGGCAGTGCAGGGCACCAGCACCAGATCAAGCGCCTCCGGCCGGATGAGCGCCGCCCGTTCCAGAACCGGTGTGCGGATGCCGTAAGCCCCCACCTCCCAGCCGTCCGGCCCCGGTACGGCGGCGGTCAGGGTAAAGTTTTCCCCACAGACCGGATAGGCCACCGTTTTGCCCAGCCGGGCCGCCTGTTCTGCCAGCACAGCAAGATCTACCTCCCCGCCAAAAGCGGCGTAGAGCAGCAGGTTCTCTGCCTTTTGGAAGCAGGGCATGGCCAGAAGGCGGGCACAGACGGCTGCATTGGCCGCCGCTCTTTCTGCCTGCGGCAGACCCCTGCGGGCCAGGATGCCCGCCCGGCGCTGCGCTGCTTTCCGGTCCCGGATCTCCATTGACACTTCTCTCCCCTGAAATTTCATACCCACTCAATATATCTGAAATGCGGAAGAATTGCAAGAGCATGGCTGGAAAATAACTGCAAAATAGGCTATAATGGTGCAGAACAAACCAAAAAGGAGAACGATTATGCTCATTTATCTGCTGCGTCACGGCCAGACGGAGTACAACGCGCAAAAACGATATCAGGGCCAGCGGGACATCCCCCTTTCCGCCGCGGGCATCGCCCAGCTGCGGCAGGCAGATTTTTCACCGGAGGTGGTCTATGTCACCCCGCTGCAGCGCACCGCCCAGACGGCGCGGGTGTTCTTTCCCGGGGCAAAGCTCATTCCGGTGGACGGGCTGAAGGAGATGAACTTCGGCCGGTTTGAGGGCCAGCCCTTCGTCCAGGTGGAGCAGGACCCGGAATATCTGGCATGGGTGCAGGAAAACGAGCACACCGCCCACCCGGACGGGGAGCGCAGGAGCGATTTCTGCAACAGGGTGTGCAAAACGCTGGCTGACCTCATTGACAAGGCCCTTGCCGAAGGGCAGGAGCGGTTGGTCATCGTGGCCCATGGCGGCACACAAATGGCTGCACTGGAGCGGTTTGGCGTGCCCCGCCGCAGCTTTCACGACTGGTGCGGCCCCAACGCGGGCGGCTATGTGCTGGATGCCCGGGACTGGCCGGAGCAGCATATCCTGCACCTGGTGGAGACCGTGCAGTACACCAAGGAGAACGGATGATGGAACAGGGTCTGCTGCATCTTTACTGGGGCGACGGCAAGGGAAAGACCACCGCCGCCATGGGCCTTGCCCTCCGCGCACTGGGCAGCGGCAAACGGGTTGTCATCGTGCAGTTCCTCAAGGGCGGGCAGAGCGGCGAGATCCCTCTGCTGGCCCAGCTGGGGGCAAAAATTTTCCGGGGCAAGGGCGGGCAGAAGTTCGTGTTCCAGATGAACGAAGCGGAAAAGGCCGCTGCCCGGGCCGTGCAGAACGAAAACCTGACCGCCGCACTGGTCGAGCCTGCCGACCTGCTCATTTTAGATGAAGCCGGTTCGGCCTGGGAGCTGGACATGGTGGACAAAGACCTGCTCCGGCGGGCCGTTCTGGAGCGCCCCGCCGCGCAGGAATGCGTGCTGACCGCCCACAAGGCCCCGCAGTGGATGCTGGATGCCGCCGACTACTCCACCGAGATGAAATGCTGCCGCCACCCCTACCAGAAGGGCATCAAGGCGCGCAAAGGCATCGAATACTGAAAAACGCCCGGAGAACCGCAGCTTTCAGCGGCCCTCCGGGCTTTTTTGTGTTTACTGTTTTGCAATGATATCGCGGCTGACCGCCAGCAGGCCAAGGGCCAGCGCAGCGCTCAGGATGTCGGCCACAGCCTGAGCCATCAGCACGCCCTGATACTGGAACAGATGTACGCAGACCACCAGTGCCAACAGAAACACCACGCCCTGACGGCTGATGGAGAGCAGGAAGGACGGTATGATTTTACCAGTTGCCTGGAACAGCACCGTGAGCAGGAGCGCCACGCCGCCAAAGGCTGCGGTGTAGACCTGCCAGCGGAGCATCTGCGCACCAGTGGCGATCATCCCGGCATCCTGCACGAAGAGCCGCATCAGCGCCCCGGAATTCAGGCAGAGAATGAGGGACAGCACCACGGCGATGGAGACGAGGAAGGTCAGACAGAAGCGGATGAGCTTGCGCATCACGTCCCGCTTTTTTGCGCCGTACAGGTAACCGAACAGTGGGATGCCGCCGAACGAGAAGCCCACCAGCACCAACTGGGCGATCATGCTCACCTTGCTGGCAATGCCCATGGCGGCAATTTTATCGTTGCCGTAGGGCAACAGGAACTGGTTCATCACAATGACAGTCAGGCTCTGCATCAGGTTGCTCAGCGCGGCAGTAACACCCACGCCCAAAATCTGCTGCAGCTCCCTGCCCGTGACGTGGCACTGGGACAGCTTGACAGACAGGCAGCGGCTCTTTTTGTGGAGCAGCCACAGGAAGTACAGGTCGCTGCACAGGTAGCCCACAATGGTGGCAATGGCCGCACCCCTTGCGCCCCAGCCCACTGTGGTGATGAGGATGGGATCGAGGATGATGTTGATGACCGTGCCGCCGATGCTGCCGATCATGGACTGGGTGGCCATGCCCTCACAGCGGACGAGGTTGGAATGGATAAAGTTCAGCACCGTGGCCGGGGCACCAATGGCCAGCACGGTGTAATAGGCCTGTGCGTGCGGCATCGTCTCAGCAGTCGCACCCAGAATGCCCAGCAGCGGGACGCGGAACAGCATCATCAGGGCTGCCAACACCACGCCCGTGGTCAGGGCCACATAGAAGCAGAACGAGCTGACCCGGCCGGTGCCCTCACGGTCGTCCTGTCCCAGCAGGCGGGAAATGAGTGAGCTGCCACCCTGGCCGTAGATGTTGCCGAAGGCCATGAGGGCCGTGAACACCGGCGCACAGAGCGAAACACCCGCAATCAGCGCCGTATCGTTGGACTGCGCAATGAAAAAGGTATCGGCAAGGTTATACACCACGCTCACCATCAGGCCGAACACCGAGGGCAGCGCCATCTTGAAATAGGTGCGGTACAGATGATCGAGATCAAAAATAGAATCCATTGGTTTTTCCTCCACTTTCGTCCCTATTATAAAGGTTTTGCTTGCATTTGTTTGTGACACATGGCACAATGAAATAAAAGAAATGAGGTGAACTCATGCAGGAAATTCGTGACCCAGCCTGTCTGGAAACGCTGTACCGGAAGCTGGAACTTTCCTCCCGGACCAGAACAACGAAACGCCCGCGCAGGAGGTTTCCTGTGCGGGCGCTGCATTTCTTTTTTGTGTTTTACCGCACCAACAGCAGCAGCCAGGCGGATGCCACAGCCTGCAGGATGAGCCAGCGGGCTACGACCTGCTCATCGCTCCAACCCAGACGCTTGCGCACATGGTCGTGCAGCGGGGTCAGGGTGTTCTTGAGGATGGAGATGTGCAAAAACCGCTTGAAGCTGATCTTCAGGATGCCCAGGCTGCCGTCCACAATGAACACCAGCGCGGCCAGCAGGAAGGCGAAGGGGTGGCTGCTCTTGAGGGCCAGAACGGCCAGGAAGAAGCCCATGGCGCGGCTGCCCGCGTCACCCATCAGCAGGGTGGAAGGCTTGGCGTTCTGCCACAGGTAGGCCAGCAGGGCACCAATGAACACGATGCCTGCGGTGGTGTAATCCCCCAGTTCCTCCCAGTAGGCCAGCAGGAAGGTGCCGATGCTGACCACAGCAAGGCTGGCGGAAAGGCCGTCCACGCCATCGGTGCAGTTGACCACATTGATGCTGGCCCAGATCAGGACGATGATGAGGATGAGGTAGACGGCATAGGGCAGGCTGAAGCTCCAGCTCAGGAAGTTGACCTCCGTGCCGTTGAAGTTCAGGTAGGTCACGCCCGCCACAACGGCGATGACCAGATCGATCAGGCCCTTTTTGTACTCGTTCCAGGCAGTCTCGGCGGCATCGTCAAAATAGCCGGAGAGCATGGACGCAATGAGCAGGACGGTGTAGATGACGTACTCTGCCTTAAAAGGCACCACGGCCAGCGTGACCAGTGCAATGCAGAGCACAAAGATGAGGCCGGAGCCCCGGGCCTTGCCCTTGGAGAGTTCGCCGTTCACGGCAAACGCGCGGCCATGGTCGTGGGGGAGCTTATCGTGGAACACCGAGTCCATCAGCGCGGTCAGCGCAAATGCAAGCAGAAAGCCCAGCGCATCCACGGTGCGCGGGTTGCCAGAAAGCAGTTGAAGCATATTTTTTTCCTCTTTCCCGGAGCGGCAGAGGCCGTTCCTGTTCTTTCACTGCTGGATACAAATGAAGTGTATCACGCCCGGTCCAAAAAATCAATCTCTGGGGCAATGGCTACCCCATGGGCTGATGGGTTGACATTTTTCGCCCCCCTGTCTATAATGGGAGGACAAACGCCCTTTCGAGGGTATTTTTTTGTCTCACAGGAAAATTGGAGAAAGAGGAGAAGACATGAAACTTTCACTTGAACAGCTTTCGGCCCGGATGCGGCAGGGTGAGACCATCCCCTCCCGCCAGACGGCCCAGGTGGCTCTGGCGCTGAGCATCCCCTCCATTCTGGAGCAGTTGGTGGTCACTGCCATGGGATACATCGATGCTGCCATGGTGGGCCACATCGGTGCAGAAGCTACTGCTTCCATCGGCATCGTCAGCTCCAGCACCTGGCTGCTCCACGGCGTTCTGGTGGGCCTGTACACTGCCCTCTCCATCCAGATCGCCCAGTATCTGGGGGCCGATCGGCAGGATGATGCCCGCAGCGTGCTGCGGCAGGCCATGCTTTTCAATGTGATCCTGGGCGTGGGTGCCGCCCTCTTCGGCCTGGGCATCAGCCCCTTTCTGCCGGGGTGGCTGGGAGCTGACCCCTCCCTGCGGGCAAACGCCACAGCCTACTTTGCCATCTGGTCAGCGGCTCTGCCCTTCACCATGGCCATGGGCATGTACGCCTCCATCCTCCGGGCAGAAGGCTACGCCCTGACCGCCAGCCTCATCAGCGTGCTGGTCTGTGTGCTGGATGCCATCTTCAACTTCTTCCTCATCAACCCCACCCGGACGCTGTGGGGCATCACCGTCTGGGGTGCCGGGCTGGGCGTGCCCGGCGCAGCCCTGGGCACCGCCCTGGCCACCGTGGTGGGCGGCCTGTTGGCTTTGGCCATCCTGCTGCTGCGGGAAGGCCCCCTCTGCATCCGGAAGCCTGCCCCCTGGAAGATCACCCGCTCCTGCCTGCGGAACCTGCTGTGGGTCGGTGGTCCTCTGGCGGGAGAACGCGCCGCCATCTCTCTGGCGCAGGTGGTGGTGGTGCGCATCGTGGCTGGCCTGGGTACCGTGGCCATTGCCGCCAACAGCCTGGCTGTCAACGCCGAGGGCTTGTGCTACATGGCAGGCTACGGCATCCAGAGCGCAGCTGTCACCCTCATCGGCCAGGCCGTGGGTGCCAACCGGAAGGATATGGCCAAGCGGTTTGCCTGGCTGTGTACCGGCCTTGGCATGGGGGTCATGGCCCTTTCCGGCGTTGGTCTGTGGATCTTTGCCCCCACCCTGATGAGCCTTTTCACCACCGATGCGGCTGTCATCGCTCTGGGTGCTCAGGTTTTGCGCATCGAAGCCTGGGCCGAGCCCATGTTTGGTGCCTCCATCGTGGCCAGCGGTGCCATGCAGGGTGCGGGCGACAGCACCTCCTGTTTTGTGCTGAACATATTCAGCATGTGGTGCATCCGGCTGACACTGGCGTTCCTGCTGGCTCCCCGGCTGGGCCTGATGGGCGTTTGGGGTGCCATGTGCTGCGAACTGAGCATCCGGGGCCTGCTGTTCCTCATTCGCCTTGCCCGGGGCAAGTGGCTGGAAAAGGGCGCGCTGTCTTAAATCAAATCGATAAAAGCAAAAAAGAAAGGACGCTCTCGCGTCCTTTCTTTTTTGTTCTGTCACTCACTTCCGGCCATGCAGGATGGGAGAGAGCGGCTTATAGATCAACATGCAGATCAGGGCATCCAGCAGGCCCTTGACCAGAGTGAAGGGCATATTGAAGATGACCAGGCACTTGATAAGGCTGTTGGCAGAGGGCAGAATGGCCTGATACATACCCAGGATGGCTTCCAGCGGCATGTGGTAGAACTTGACGTAGGCCGGGTAGGTAATGAAGTAGTTGGACGGCACACTGAACAGGGCCATGGCTACGGCACCGGCCACGGCACCGATGATGGCGTTCTTGCGGCTCTTGTGGTGCTTGTAGAGGTAACCGGCCAGTGCGGAGAACACCGCACCCAGCATGAAGTTGCACAGCTCACCCACCAGTGCGGTAGAGGTGCCCTTGATGACCACATGGAGCAGGTTCTTCATAAAGCTGATGATCACACCGTACACCGGGCCAAGGGCAAAGGCACCCAGCAGAGCGGGCAGGTCGGAGAAGTCCATCTTGACGAAGGACGGGATGAGCATCGGGAGCGGGAACTCGATGAACATCAGGATAAAGGCCACCGCGCTGAGCATGGCGGCAACGGTCAGGTTGCGGGTCGTGTTTTTCTTCATGGTAATATCCTCCCGGGGCGTTCTGGCCCCAAATCAAAGATTGGAAAGCCCCTTTCGCATGGTTCGGAACCGGGAAGACAATCAAAAACGCGCCCTGCCGCAGCAAACACTGCAACAGGGCGCGTAGACAAATCGTATTGCCTGCCGTTTCTTGCATCCGGACTATACCGTTGGCCCCGGAGTCTCACCGGGTCAGCACCCTTGCGGGTGGTCGCGGGCTGTACCGCCAGTGGGGAATCTCACCCCGCCCTGAAACGAACTTTCTGGCCAAGAGTATAACGCGGCTGCTCCGCCTTGTCAACCCCTTTTTTATTTGCCCTGCACGGGCCGGATATGGTATACTGTGGGACAGGATGTTACAATTTTTGATACAAGGAGCTTTTTGCCATGATTTTTACCGTTCGTGACCTCGGATTCGAGATCGGGCCTTTTTTGCTGGAGGGCTGGTGGGCGCTGGCTGCCCGGGCTGTCTGCGCCGCTGTCATCGTTTTTGCGGGGCTTCTGGTCGGCTGGCTGCTGCGCCGGAAGATCTTTCCCGCTCTGCAGGCCCGCAGCTGGCACTTTGCCGCCACGCCCATCCTCCTGCGCAGCTTACAGAGCCCTTTGGCGCGGATGGCCTTTTACAGCGGCCTGTACCTGGCCCTGACCAGCCTGCCGTGGGCCATTCCGGGCCTGACAAAGTTTCTGTTCACGGCCTATAAGATCGCGACGACCCTCCTGTTCTGTCAGGGCCTGTACAATGCTTCTGAGGTAGCCGACCTGCTGCTGGCCTCCTGCAGCCCGGAGATCCGGAACAACAAGACCCTGCGCTCCCTGCTGGACACCACCTACAAAGTGCTGGTCATCATTCTGGGCATTGCTACCTGCGCGCAGATCGTCGGCTTCCCCATCGGCAGCATCGTAGCCGGTGCCGGTCTTGTAGGCCTGACCATCTCGCTGGCCGCGCAGGAAAGCGCCAGCAACCTGTTCAGCGGCATCGTCATCCTGCTGGACAAACCCTTTTCCATCGGCGACTGGATCACCGTGGGCAATGTGGAGGGCGAAGTCATCGACATCAACTTCCGCTCCACCCGCATCCGCTCCATGGACCACAGCGTGGTCATTATCACCAACAGCCAGATCTGCGCCTCCACTGTCCAGAACGCAGCCCTGCGCACCATGCGGCCCTATAAGTTCACACTGGGTGTCACCTACGGCACCACCCGTGCCCAGCTGGAAAAGCTGATGGCTGACCTGCAGGCCATGCTGGACAACAGCCCTTACACCAACAAGGGCACCAACATCGTCCGGCTGACCAGCTTTGGCGATTCCAGCATCAACATCCTCATCTCGGCCTACCTGACCACCAACGTCTATGCCACCTTCCTGCAGCAGCAGAATGATCTGAACTTGAACATCATGGACGTGATGCAGGCAGACGGCGTGGACTTCGCCTTCCCCTCCACCAGCGTCTACATCGAAAAGAATTGAGCATACCAGAACGCCCCCTGTGTGCCTGCTGCGGCGCACAGGGGGCGTTTTTTCATATGTTATTCCCGGGTCCTGATCTCAATCGTTCTGCCGCCAAGATCCTCATACACGCGGTGGGAGACGGAGAGCACCGTGCGGCCCGCGGACGCGCGGCGCAGAGCTTCCAATACGCGGGCCTCCGTTTCGGCATCCAGATTGGCGGTAATCTCATCCAGCAGCAGCACGGCGGGGTCTGCGGCGGCGGCACGGGCAATGGACAGCAGCTGCCACTCGCCCTGCGAGAAGAGGCCCTCGGTACAGACGGTGTCATAGCCCTCCGGCAGAGCCCGGATGGCAGCATCGATCCCGGCCAGTGCGGCGGCATCCCTTGCCATTTCCCCGGTGATCTGCGGGTCTCCCAGCGTGATCTGTTCCAGCACGGTGCCCGGCACGCGGGAGAAATGCTGTTCCACACAGCCGATGCAGATGCGGCGCTCCCGGTCGGTGATGTCCCCCACCTTCACACCGCCGATGGTCACCGTACCAGCCTCCGGCTGATACAGGCCCAACAAGAGCTTGAACACGGTGCTCTTGCCCGCACCGGTGCGGCCCACCAGCGTGACCTGCTCCCCCTGTTTCACAGTCATGGAAAAATCCTTCAGAACGTGCCGTTCCCCATAGCCGAAGGTGACGTGCGCAAATTCCACATCGCCCCGGGCAGCCTCCCTGCGCGCGGGCGGGATCGTGCGCTCCGGCTGGTCGAGAAAAGCATCGATGCGCCTGACACCCGCCATGGCCGACTGGATGGTCTGGATCTCCATGCCCAGGCTTTCGATGGGGGCAAAGATGCGGGAGATGTAGTTGATGACGGCCACCGAGGTGCCCACCGACATGCCGAACAGGGTCAGAAGCTGCGCGTTCCCCGAAGTGGAGAGCAGCATCACGATGCCGACCACAACGGCATTCAACAGCAGCACCACCGGCGAATAAACGGCATCATAAAAATTGGTGCGCTCCATGGCGGCATAGCTGTCACCGATGCACCGGTCATACCGGCGCTCCATGTAATCTTCCAGACCCAGCGCCCGGATGGTGCGGATGTTGTGCAGGGTCTCGGGCACCTGCCCGGAGACTGCGGCGACCGCGCGGCGGTTGTCCAGCTGCGCGGCCAGCATCCGCTTCTGGACGTAACGGGTAAACACGGCAAACAGCGGCAGAACCAGCAGCAGGATCAGCGCAAGGCCGGTGTTTTTCACCGCAATGACCCCCATGATGGAGATGATGCGGCAGGCATCTGCTGCCATGCTGATGATGCCGGAAGTAAACAGGGCTTCCACTGTGTCCACATCGCCCGAAAAGCGGGCGGCCACCTCGCCGGGATTCTGCTCTGCCAGTGTACCGGCGGGCAGGCGGCTCAGCTTCCGGGACATCTCCGAGCGCAGGGCATGGGTCATCCTCTGGCCAAAGAGCGCCAGCAGGCTTTCCTGCGCCGAGGTGAGCACACCTTCCAGTGCAAGGCTGCCGAAGTAGAGCAGCACGGCCAGAAAGGACAGCGGGAGGCCCGCGGTCAGACGGTCGATGACCCGGGCCAGCAGCAGGGGCGGCAGCAGGGATGCCGCCACCGAAGCTGCCACGCACAGCACCGTTCCCACCGTGAGAAGGCGGTGCGAAGCCGCTGCCATCCGGACGGCAGCAAACACGCCGTGATCATTTTTCTTTTTCATGCGCCCTCTCCCCCTTTCAGGCCGGTCTGGCTTTCGTACAGCTGGCGGTAGACCGGAACCGCTGCCATCAGCTCCCCGTGGGTGCCAACGGTGGTCCTGCCGCCCTCCATAAAAATGATCTGCTGCATCTGCGGGAAATGGTACAGCCGGTGGGAGATCAGGAACACCACCTTATCCCTGGCATACGCCTGCAGCTCGGCAAAGATCGCATCCTCGGTGCTGCGGTCCAGAGCCGAGAAGGGGTCATCCAGCACCAGCACCGGGCGGGGATGGGCCAGCGTCCGGGCCAATGCCAGACGCTGTGCCTGCCCGCCGGAAAGGCGGGTGCCGCCGCTGCCGATGACCGTCTCCGTGCCCTTTTCCATGGCCAGCACTTCCTCCTTCAGGGCAGCGGCTGCAAGCCACGGCATGGCATCCTGTTCGCTGCCGCAGAGAACATTATTCTGCACGGTGTCGGCGCTCAGTTCCGGGTCATGGCCCAGATACCCGACCGTGGCGGCGATCTGGCGCGGGGTCAGGGTGGAAAGCTCTCTGCCGCCAAAGCAGACCGAGCCTTGATAGGGCGCTTCGCAGAGGAATACGCGGCCAAGGGTGGATTTTCCGCAGGCGACCGGGCCGGTGATGCCGATGATATCGCCGGGGTGGGCCGTCAGGCTCAGGCCGGAAAAGACAGGCTCTTCGCCATAGGAGAAGGCGAGTTCTTTCAGCGTCACATCCTGTGCCGCCGGGATCTGCAGGGCATCCAGCTGCTCGGGCGTTTTCATCAGGGGTCTGATGCGCTTCCAGGAGACCTCTGCCTTTTGCACCGCGTTGAAGAGCTTGGCCACCTTGGAGGATTTGACCACCAGCTTGGTGAAACAGGAGAGGAAGGTGGTGAAGGCGGCGATATCCCAGTGGTTCCAGCCGGTGCCCAGCACATTTTTTGCGCCGAACCACAGGATGAAGAGGATTCCTGCCTCAGATGCCGCCAGATAAAGCGGCGGCAGCGCGGACTGCCACACGTTGTTCCGCACGGCAGTCTTTTCGTAAAGGCTCAGGGCCTCCTCGTATTTTTCCATCCGGGCCTCCTCGCAGCCGTAGATGCGGTAGGTCACAGCATTCCGGGCACGGTCCAGCGTAGCACTGCTCAGGGCACCGGCGGCCTTTTTATAGGCCGCACCGGCACGCTGCACCGGCTTTTTCATCCCTGCCGCGCAGACATAGGACACGGGAGTAAAAAGCAGGCCCAGGATCGCCAGCCGCCAGTCGTACACCAGCAACATGACCGCATAGCCCGCCAGCGCCACTCCGGTGTCGAACACCTCCGTGGTGAACTTGCGCATTCCCTCCACGCAGTCGTCCACATCGGAGATGGCCTTGGTCATCAGCTCACCGGCCCCCTCTTTTTCCAGCGCGGCCCGGCTCTGCCGCACCAGATTGGCGTACAGAATACCCTTCATCCGGCGGTTGATGTTGTTGGCAAAGCGGCGCACATAAAAGCGTTTGATGAAGCGCGCCGCCTGCACCAGCAGTGTGACTGCAATGTAGGCCAGCACCAGCAGCGCCATTTGGGCAGCAGTCTCACTGCCGCCCAGGATATCCGCCAGGCACTGGGCCAACCGGCCCTCGAACCACGGCGCGGCCAGCAGACCGATGTTATAGACAAGGCCCGAAAGGGTCACAAGGAGCAGCGGGAGCCACTCCACCCTGAAATAGGAGAGGGCCCGATCCGGGCGGAACGATTTATCTTTTTTCATGGGGCATTTTACCTCCTGCGGGTGTTCCATTCAGTATACCACGCTTTCGTTCCGCAGAAAAGCGCACACAAAATGCATCTTGACAGCTTTGTTCAGAAAAAAGCCATGACAGCAGGAACAAAATGCAAGATCATTGCAATGGTCACCGCTGTCATGGCGATCGGTTTTCTTTGTATGAAAAATGCTCCCATCGGCAGGATTTGCATTGCAGTGGTGTGGGTCTGCCATCTTCTGTATTTCACCTTGCGGGTCAAGACCATCAAGCCCACAGAGCAGACTCAGGAAAGTGCAGAATAGATCCCACCCGGGATACCATCAGATTGCGGACACCCATAGCCCGCAGGGATACAGTTACGTTCTTATCGGTTCACGAAATTCAGCGCCAGCACGAGCAGCAGCATGTGTACCGGGTAAAAGGCGTAGCAGGCATACTGGAACGGTTTGCTGTGGCAGCCCTGCCGCCCGCGATACAGCCAGATGGGCACCAGCGCCAGCAGCGCAAGCCCCTGCTGACACAGCTCAAACTCCATGCCGAACAGCCGGATGGGGTACATCAGCCCGCCCAGAAGCACCACGTTGATCCAGTACAGGGTCAGCACCTGTCCCAGCAGGCACCACCATTTCCGGCCCCGGAAAATGTAAAAAGCGAACACGGTCAGCACACCGGCACCGTAGTAATCTGTCATGCCCAGCGTTCCCAGCAGCGCCCCTGCTGCTGCCACTGCGGCGCACACCGGCAGCGAGACCCAGAGCTTTTGCTTTTTGCGCACCGTTTCCATCAGATGCACCCCCAGAAGCCCCAGCAGCAGCGTCCAGATCACGTTCTGGTGCACCGGGTAGAACCATGTCCCGCCATACATCAGATCAAAGGGCACTTCTGAAAGCAGCGCAAACAGCAGCAGCCGCAGGGCATAACGCTTCAGATTCCGGGTATGAAAGTAGCCTTCCACTGTCATAAATGCAAAGATAGGGAACGCCAGCCGCCCGGCACAGGTCAGCCAGTCCTGCGCCGGCAGAAGGGTCGCCCACAGGTGATCCATCAGCATCAGCGCCATGGCAATGATATGAAGCGCTGCTGCACTCAGGTCAATGCAATTTGCGGCAGTGGGGCTAATCGGTTTGGTTGACATGATCGCACCTCGTTTTTGTCGAAATTTGGTCGTTCTGTCTGGAATACGAACGAGTCCCTCCAAGAATTGCAGCCCCGGCAGTTTTTTACCGCCGGGGCTGCAATTCTTCATCGCTTATCCCTCCGGTTTTGCACCGGCCATTTTGGATACGGCAAGCATCCAGGGCAGCTTCTGCCATTTGCTCTGCCTGCAAAATGGGGGATGCAGTGCACCCGCCCCGCAGGCGGAAAAATGCTCCCGCAGCAGTCTGCGGGGCAAATTCAGAAAGGGTGGCTTGCCTGCCTGCCCATGGAGACGTAAGCACAAAAGCAGGAATGCGGGAAAGGGCAAAGGACGGTTTCGGCGGAAAAGCGTCTGGCGGTGGCGGAAAAGCCGAACGCAAGATTTTTTCAATGATGCTGGCTCGTAAGGTGAACCGGACCGAAACTTCCTTGCGGAACTGTGCAGCGTTATCGTTCATCTGCACCTGAACCGGCAGCCGCGTCCCCGGCGCTTGCCGCACCCAAAATGGCCGGTTGGCGGCATGTCACCCTTTGGCGTTTTCCAGATAGGTCTCAAATGCTTCGGCAAAGCTGGCGTTCACATCAAAGGGAACTGCATAGTCCACCCGGGAGGTCACAAGGCACAGGTCGATCCGGTTGGATGTCTCGTCCGCCTGCCGGTTCAGCTTGCCCAAAGCAGCGTGGATGACCTTGCGGTCATAGTTGATGGTGGTCACCCGCTTCACATCACAGCGGTAGGCGATCTGGTTGCCCTCTGCATTGAAACGGTAGCCGGTGCCGCCGCCGGAAAGCAGCTGCTCGGAGCTGCGCAGGTCGTTCATTCGCTTGAAGGTGCGCGCCACGCTCTGCCGCGCAGCGTTCAGACTGACCTCGCTGTCCATATCCATGTCCAGCGCATCCTTTGCCTTGCGGATGGCAGCGAACAGGCGGCCCTTCTCCTCCAGCAGATAGAGCATGAACCGGGCAATATCAGTGTTCTGCTGGGCATATTCGGTCTGGGGCAAGTCCAGGATCGTCTCGTCCTCAGCCTCTGCCATGACCTTGTGGCGCAGATAGGTGTTGGCCACATTCGTTACGTTGGAATCGCAGTCCAGAATACCCTGGGCCTCGTCCAAAAGAGCCTGCAGCTTGTTCTGATAGCGGAATGCTTCTTTCAGATTCATTGTATCCACCTCGTTTTGTCTTGTTCACTGTGCGTTCCCGCCTGTTTTCCTCTATTGAACCATATTTTCCGGCAAAGCACAAGCCGCCCGCCCAAAAGTGCATCAAAATGCAAAGCGCCCCAACATGTTCTTTACTACACGTTGGAGCGCCATTTTCTGGAGCAGGATACGGGACTCGAACCCGCCGCCTACTGCTTGGGAAGCAGTCGCTCTACCGGATGAGCTAACCCTGCAGGACTGCTCCATTAGTGTAGCAAAGTGCAGCGGTTTTGTCAACAGTTTTTTCTGTCGGAACGCGGCAGGCGGAAAAAACTTGCTTTTTGCGCCAGTTGCTTTATAATGAAAGATAGATTATCACAATGGAAGGAATTCTACATGATCTTTGTGCCCATGCTGCACTATCTGCAGAACAAAAACTCATTCAGCGGCAACGAGGATGGGATGCGCTACCTCATCACCCCCGGCAAGCGCTCCGTCCCCGACCCGGACGGCGGCGAGGAGGCAAAAAAAGAAGAGGCCATCCTCACGGTAGATCTCTGGCCCGAGCCGTGGACGCTGGACAAGACCGATCCGGCCCTGCGGCGGCGGGAGATCTTCCCGATGACCGAAGAGGGCCGCACCGCAGTCGCCCAATATTTGAACGATGCCTACAACGCCGAACCGGAACGCTGGAGCGCCCACCCGTCCATCCTGGACTGTGAGCCCTGGACACCGCCCGCACCGGAACCGGATGCCGAGACACAACACTGAGGTGCACCATGATCTATCGACTGAAAGAATTCAAGGGTGACACCATCCCGGTGCCGCAGCTGGTCTTTTCCAAGCTGGGCATTGCGGAGGAATATAACGTCCGGGTGGCTCTGTATGTGCTGGCCACCGGCATCACTGACCCGGAAAAGCTCTGCGCCGACTTAAAGCTCCGCAGCAAGATGACCGCCGAGAGTGCCCTGTCCTTCTGGGCCGGTGCAGGTCTGCTGGAACGGTACGAGGAAAACGCCGCCCCGGGCGAGGAGCCCACAGCCCCTGCCCCCATGACCTGGAGCGAGATCGCAGCGGCCAGCCGCACCGACCCCATGATCTCCTCCCTCATCGACTGCGCCCAGACCAGCTTTGCCCGCCCGCTGACCCTGTCTCTTATACACATCTCCGAGCCCACGAGACACTGAGCGATCTCG
>ENA-UAPL01000284-UAPL01000284.1-human-gut-metagenome-genome-assembly--contig:-NODE-284-length-25692-cov-9.922573_pt1 | contig 25692 bp, 27 predicted proteins | sample MGYA00243480_ERZ654577 | MGnify/ENA primary metagenome ERZ654577 (study PRJEB26926, sample SAMN06164678) | human gut metagenome | biome: ENVO:00009003; feature: ENVO:2100002; material: ENVO:00002003...
ATTTATATAAATGGTTAATATAAAAAACCGGCAGCCAACGGCTGCCGGTTTTCGATGAAAGAAAGGTTAAATTATGATGAAAAACAAGAGTCTAACATTCCGGTTCGATAAGTCCGTATGTATGTCCTTTTCTCTTGTAGACTACATTTACTTCGTCATTCTCTGCATTTCTGAATACGAAGAAATCGTGGCCTGAGAGCTCCATCTGGATGCATGCATCCTCAGGATACATAGGTTTCATACCAAATCTCTTTGTACGGACAATCTTGATTTCCTCGTCCTCTGCATCGTCTGCCTCCACGAAATCATCCTGAAATATCGCCGGTGCATACTTCTTTGCGGAAATCTTGGTTCTGTATTTGCGAAGCTGTCTCTCGATTACTTCCTCTACGAGGTCAATTGATACGTACATATCATTGCTGACCTGCTCTGAACGGATAACATGTCCCTTTGCCGGGATAGTAACCTCGATTTTCTGTCTATCCTTTTCTACGCTGAGTGTAACGTATACGTCTGTGTCCGGTTTAAAAAACTTCTCCAGCTTTGACAGCTTCTCCTCTACTGCCTGCTTAAGCCCCTCTGTTAATTCGATGTTTTTTCCTGAAATTGTTATTCTCATGATGTCCAACCCCTTTGTCGTTTATTTGATACGTTGTCTGTATCATGTAAATATTATACCATAAATTTCGTTTTCATCAATCATTTTTATGCAATTTATATAAATAATCAAGGGTTTATTTACGGTTTTTCGCGAAATCGCTTGATTTCGCTATGATTAGGGATTTCATCAGAATAAAAAACATCAAGTCGAGTGATTTTTTATACACTATCGCAACATTTCTCAACTACAACAGCACATCTAAGCTATCACAACGTTTCTAAGCTACCACAGCGCATCTAACCTATCCCAGTGCCTCAAGCTGAGAGGAAAGCTCCTCCCACGCCTCCATATCAATAAGGATTTCTTCCTCGAGAGAGTCTATTTCGTTCTGGATTTCCGTGAGCTTTGAGTAGCTTGACTGATACTCCGGCTTCATAAGCTCGGCCTTGAGCTCATCGAGCTTTGCTTCCTTGACCGCCAGGTCCTCCTCGGCCTTTTTGACCTTTTTCTGCACCTTTGAGCGCTCCTTGCCCGGGTTGTAGTATGCCTTGCCGGTTGATGAGACAGCCATGCCGCCTGCCTGGGCTGCGCTATTTGCATTGGTGCTTTCGCCCACATTACCTGCTGCACCGGTTTGTGACGTGCTCCGTTTTACATCACTGCCTGTCTGACTGCTGCCGTTCTGGCTTATCGCGCCGCCAAATATTGCATTGCCTCTGTATACATTTTTGCTTTCCTCAGCCTCACGATCGAGCTTTTCCTGATACTGCTCATAGCCAAACTGATAGAGATTTGTCGTGCCATCCTCGAACACAAGCAGCTGTGTGGCTACCTTTTTCACAAAATATCTATCGTGTGATACAAAAATCAGTGTGCCCTTGTAGTCCTTAAGCATGCTCTCCAGCGTTTCCTTGCCTACGATATCCATATGGTTAGTTGGCTCATCGAGCACGAGCATGTTTGGTCTGGTCTTTAAAATCTTACAAAGCGCCAGTCTGACCTTTTCTCCTCCGGATAGCATATTTACGTTCTTGAACACGTCCTCCCCTGAAAAAAGGAAGGCTCCTAGTGCATTTCTGGCCTCGGTTTCCGTGAGATTCGGATACTCATCCCAAAAATCATCGAGCACAGTCTTGTTGCTTGTATACATGGCCATCTGCTGGTCGAAATATCCTATCTGCACGTTGGTTCCAAAGCGGTACTCGCCTGAAAGTGCAGGGATCTTACCCACGATGGTCTTTAAAAATGTCGATTTTCCAAGTCCGTTTCCGCCGAGTATGCCAAGCTTTTCGCCTCTTTTCAAATCAAGCGACACTACGGAGAGCGGATGGTCATAACCGATTGCAAGCTCTGATGTATAAAGCACATCGTTTCCGGTCTCCTTTTCGGGCTGGAAATTGGCATGGAAGGTCTTGTTGTCGTACTTGTCCGGCGCCTCGATAATCACCATGCGGTCGATAGCCTTCTGCTTTGACTGCGCCATGGATGTCTTGGTCGGCTTGCCCTTGAAGCGCGTAACCATACGCTGCAAACGCTCTATCTCCTTCTGCTGGGCGATGTGATCCTTCATCTGCTTGTCGTAGTTTTCCTTTTTGCGGGCGATAAAATTGGTATAATTGCCCGGATAGCGCCTTGCTGTGCCGTACTCTATCTCGTATACCACATCTACCACATTGTCGAGAAACATACGGTCATGGGATACGACAACCACTGCCTTCGGGTACGACTTCAGATAGCCCTCAAGCCACTCAATCGTCGTGACATCGAGGTGGTTGGTCGGCTCGTCCAAAAGCAGTATGTCAGGCTTTGACAAAAGCAGCTTTATGAATGCTATCTTGGTCTGCTGCCCTCCGGAAAAGTCACGGATTGACTTTTTACGCTCATCATCTGAGAAGCCGAACTTGCGGATCATGACCTCATATTCATTCTCATAATAGTAGCCGCCATCATCCTTGAAGGCCTCCTCCATCGCGGTATATCTGGCTACCTTTTCATCGGAATAATCATGCTCGAGCTCTGCCGCCGCGCGCGCAAGCTCTGCCTTTCGCTCGTCCATTTTCACGAAGCATTTGCGCACCTCCTGTTCGAGTGTCACATCAGGATCATCAAACGCAATCTGCTTCAGATACCCTATCTCCGGGTTCCCTGCCTTTGCGATAAAAGCGCTCTCATCGCTGTCGAGCTTTTCCATCTCAACCTCGCCTGAAATGAGCTTTAAAAGTGTTGTCTTGCCACAGCCGTTTCTGCCGACTATCGCTATCTTTTCTGTGTTTCTGATTTCAAAATCTATACTATGCAAAATGACGTCGTCGCCAAATGCGACAGCGCCATTACTTATCTGGTAGAGCATATACTATCCTTTCATGCTTATGCCTGCTGCTTAATTGTTAGCCATAATGTAGTTGACAAACTGTGTTGCAGTACGTCCCGAAATGCCACCATGGCTGAGCTCCCACTTGTTTGCCTCCCTGCACAGCTCCTCGTCTGAAAGCGTGCAGCCGCTCTTTCTCGCAAGCTCTGTTACGATGTTGAAGAACTCCTTCTGCGATGGCTTTGAGTAGCTGATTGTCACACCAAAACGGTTTACAAGTGACAGCTTCTCCTCAACTGTATCTGAATGGTGCTTGTCATTGCTGTTGTCCTGGTCATTACGGTCATTCCATGTCTCCTTGATCAGGTGACGGCGGTTAGAGGTTGCATAAATCAGTATGTTGTCAGGCTTTGTCTCCACGCCACCCTCGATAACTGCCTTTAAGAACTTGTACTCAATCTCATGCTCCTCGAATGAGAGGTCATCCATATATATGATAAATCTGTAGTTTCTGTTTTTGATTGCTGCGATAATTTTTGACAGATATTTAAACTGATGCTTGTATATCTCAATCATGCGCAGTCCGTCATCATAATACTGATTGACAATGGCCTTGATGCTTGTTGATTTTCCGGTTCCGCTGTCTCCGAAAAGCAGCACATTGTTGGCCTTTTTGCCCTGTACAAACGCTTCTGTATTGTCTGTGAGCTTTTTCTTCTGAATTTCATAGCCGATCAGGTCATCGAGCATGACCGCATCCATATTGTTGATTGGCATGAAGGAGAAGCCACCATCCAGATGCTCCTCAATCCTGAATGCCTTGTTGAGACCAAACATGCCGACTCCGTATGCCTTGTAAAAGCCTGTTACCACATCAAAGAACTCCTGCTCATCCTTAGCTGCCTCAAGCTTCTTGCTCAGCGCCCTTACTTTCTCGCTGACATTGTGATTGTACATAAGGTCCTTTTTCACAATGGCTTTATAATTGCTGATCTGTGTGAAGCAGTCGATTCCGAGTGCTGACTCGATTGGCTTGAAATCATAATCGAAAAGCTTCTTAAAAATTCTGAAATCGTTTGCCACAAGCCCGTTTACGCTGCCATCGCTGGCTCCGACCTTCTCACAGGTGATGGAAAACGGATTCTCGCTCATCATAAGGAAGAAAGTGAGATAGTTGTGCCACAGATTGTCATCAAAGCCATAGTCTGTCGCTACCTTTAAGATTCTCTTGACCTGTGTATTGATGTCGCGCACAAGCTCTGTCTTGTTGTACTCGCCCACCTCAAACTGCTCAAAGAGCTGTCCCAATTTATAAAGTATCTCGTCCTGAGATAAATCTCCGTACATAAGTAATTTTGATATTTCCTGATACATGGCTGTTCCTCCTGGTTTTGCCTTGTTTTCGCTGCTAACAAATTATTATAAACACTGCGCCTCGATTTTGCAAGAGCTTGTGTGCCCGGTTTTCTTATTACTACGGACACACGCACCGGGCAGCGAGACGCACACCGTACTTCCGCGTGAGCGCATAGCGAAGGGACTTAGAGTCTGTTGAATTATGCCTCAATAAATAGAAATGCCAAGCCATGGACGGCTTGGCAAGGCGTTATGCACCACGGATGGTGCATAAAAGCCGGTTTCGTCGGGCATCGAAAACCTAAAAAGCATAATTCCTACAGACTCTTAGACACGAAGCGTAGCTCACGTGGAAGTACGGTGTGCGTCTTGCTGCCCGGTGCTTGTGTCCCTCTCTTCACGTAAAAAGGCGGAGCTAAAACTCCACCTTTATTGTTGTGCCACGCCCCACCTCGCTGTCGAGCGTCAGCCCTGCATCATGCAGCTCCACTATATGCTTTACTATCGCAAGCCCAAGGCCTGTGCCACCGGTCTCCTTCGAGCGGCTCTTGTCCACTCTGTAGAAGCGCTCAAAGACGCGCTCCTGCTGGTCCTTTGGGATTCCTATGCCGTTGTCCTCGACCGTGAGAACTGTCTTGCCACCTAGCTTGTGTACCGTCACATTTACGGTGCCGCCCTCATTGTTGTAGCGGATAGCATTCTGGCAGAGATTCTCAACGAGCTCCGTGAGAAGCTGCCTGTTGCCTCGTACCATACTGTCAGTGCCGTCAAAATTGAGTGCTACTTTTCTCTGCTCGGCATTCACCTGTAGATTTTCCATGCAGTCCTTGACCAGACCGTACAGATCAAGCTGTTCAAAGCCCTGCTGCGCCTCGCTGGAATCAAGCTCCGAGAGCTTTATGATATCATTGATTAAGGAAAGCAGGCGCTGTGCATTTCTTCTGATTTCAGCCGCAAAATGAATCTGCTGCTCCTTTTCGACCATGCCGTTTTCTATGAGCTCTGCGTAGCCGGAGATGGCTGTGAGCGGAGTCTTTAGCTCGTGTGACACATTGGCTGTGAAGTCCTGTCTGCTCTTTGCCGCGGCAAGCACGCCCTCATGCTGTATCCTTATCGCATTCATGAACGGTACGAGCTCCTTGTACTCCGTCTTTTTCTGGATGACAGAGGCCTGCTCCAGGTTGCCTGCGAGTGTCTCGATTGGCTTCATGAGCTTTCTGGTCAGGCTCTTGGCGAGAACCACACATATTCCAACTATGATAACCGTCACTATAAGCATGGCAGGTATACTGCTTGCAAACATGTTCCAGATACTTCTTGCTGCAATAGAAACACGCAGTACCGTTCCATCATTAAGCTTTATGGCATGATAGAAGGTATTGCTGTTCATGGTGGCTGATGTTCTCACGCAGTCTCCCGTACCTTTATCAAATGCTGATTCAACTTCCGGTCTATCGCCATGATTTTCAAGTTTTTTCACATCATTTTGATTGTCATACAGTACTGTGCCGTCCTTGTCAATCCAGGTGACACGAATACCCTCCACGTCAATCTGCGGGATTTCATTTATATCCTGTTTTAGTATTCCGGTGCTTTCTATTGTCTCTGCCATGACCTGCAGGTCTTCCTTTACCTGCTTCTGAAAGAGGTAATAGTTGATTACTGTCATGGAAACCATAGTGGCAATTGCTACAAAAAGTGCTGTTGCTACCAGATAATAGTTAATCTTCTTTTTCATGCTGTACGCTCCGCTTATGTATATTAGAAATCATTATAACAGCTATTATTCTATAACATAGCCCACATTTCTGACTGTCTTTATCCTGCTGCCATAGTCACCCAGCTTGTGGCGGAGTGTCTTTATGTGCATGTCCACTGTACGTGTCTCGCCCTCAAAGTCAGTATCCCAGACGCTTCTCATGATAACCTCCCTGGTCATGACTATGCCCTGACTGCCCATCAGAAGCCTTAAAAGCTCGTACTCCTTATATGTAAGGTCAACCGGCTCATTGTTCACTGTAACCACATGGCGCTCATGGTCGATCACCAGATCATCCAGCTTTAAAAGCTTCGGCTCCTCCTTCGCTGTTCTCCTGAGCAGTGCCTTTACTCTTGTGATAAGCTCCATGATTGAGAAAGGCTTTTTGATGTAATCATCAGCGCCTCCGTCAAGCCCTTTTATCATATCCATCTCTGTGGTCTTGGCTGTGACCATTATAATAGGAATATCCTGTGTGGCCGGACGTTTTCTGAGCTTTCTCACGATATCGTAGCCACTCTCATCCGGAAGCATCACATCAAGCAGTATGAGGTCCGGTACGAGTTCATCCAGCTTCTTGTAAAATTCCTTTGCGTTTTCAAATGCACTGACGATGTAATTACTGTTTTTTAAAGCAATAGTCTCTATCTCACGTATGCTCTCATCGTCCTCTACAATATAAATAAGTGCCATAGCTTTCTCCATTTCAAAAAATCTTATGTAAAATTTTTACCTGCTTTTTACTTTCGATTATACATTACTAATGTAAAACAGACGATGGTTTTATGTAAAATTTATGTAAAATCCATCGTCTGTATCAATTTTGTCTGTATATAACTATGATTTAATTTTTCAGCATAAAGATTAAATCATGATTTGCGAACCTTGTCATCAAGCGCAAACTCAACCCACTCAGCAATATTTGTCGCATGGTCTCCGATACGTTCGAAGTATTTTGCAACCATGAGAAGATCCTCTGCCTGCTCACCATCCTCCGGATGCTCCCTGATGAAATCAATAAGCTCAGCCTTTACCTTATCAAAAAGCTCATCAACCACATCATCCTGCTTCATCACTATGTGAGCCTTGTCATTGTTCTTCTCAACATATGCCTCGATTGCTCTGATAAGCATAAGCATTGTCTCTGAAGCCATGCTCTTGACATGCTCTATATTGACCCTGTATGGCTTGTCACTGCTCATCAAAATTGTCATCTCGCTGATATCGGCTGCGTGGTCTCCTATACGCTCCATATCAGTAACCATCTTCATCGCTGCAGAAATTGTTCTAAGGTCTCTTGCTACAGGCTGCTGCTGCATGAGCAGATTAAAGCACAGGCTCTCTATCTTTTTCTGCTCTCTGTCTATCTCCGAATCGCCCTCCATGATGTCTTTGGCGCTATCGGCATCCTGATGTATAAATGCCTCGATTGCTTTCTGGATTGACTCCTCAATCATGCTTCCCATGTGCATCATTTCTTCATTCAGCTTCTTAAGCTGCTCGTCGAATTTCGATCTCATTAACCAAACCTCCCTGTGATGTAATCCTCTGTTCTCTTGTCCTGTGGATATGAGAAAATTGTCTTTGTGTCACCAAACTCAACCATATCTCCCACAAGGAAGAAGGCTGTATCGTCTGACACACGCACTGCCTGCTGCATGTTATGTGTTACAACCACAACTGTGTACTTTTTCTTTAAATCCTCCATGAGCTCCTCTATCTTTGAAGTAGAGATAGGGTCGAGCGCTGATGTAGGCTCATCCATCAAAAGCACCTCCGGCTGTACGGCAAGCGCTCTAGCAATACACAGTCTCTGCTGCTGTCCACCCGAAAGTCCCATAGCAGATTTCTTTAATCTATCTTTAACTTCATTGAATATCGCAGCACCCTGAAGACTTTCCTCAACTATCTGGTCGAGTATCTTTTTATCCTTGATGCCATGCACTCTCGGGCCATATGCGATATTGTCATATATGCTCATAGGGAACGGATTTGGCTGCTGGAAAACCATGCCGACCTTTTTGCGAAGTACGGTTGTATCGACTGATGGTGCATATATATTCTCACCATCTATCTCTATGCTTCCCTCGATTCTGACGTTGTCAACCAGATCATTCATTCTGTTGATACACTTTAAAAATGTAGACTTACCACATCCTGACGGTCCGATCAGCGCTGTCACGCTGTTTTCTTTTATGTCCATATTGACACCATGCAGTGCATGATTCTGGCCATAATACAGATTCAGGTCGCGAACCTGAATTTTGATTTTTTTCTCCATTTGTATCTCCTGCAACATGTAATAAATTTCTTGTCTTCGAGAATACATTATATGGATGCTTTGTAAAATGCTCTATCAGATGTATGTAAAATCTATGTCAAATTTTTACACACATAAATTATTCGCACTGTTTGTATTTATTATTTGTATACACTATTTATATACTTTATAGTCGGCTTTATTAAAGTACTGTCTGGTTAAAGTATTGTATCTTTAATAATTAGTAGCTTTTCCATTATCCTGTCTGCATCAATATTTGAGTAATTGATAATAAACTGATGCCTGTCCTCCTTTGGCTTGATCAGGTTGAAATGGGTAATCGCCTGAAGCTTTATGCCTTTTTTCAATAGCAGCTCTTCAACTGTTTTGTCCGGAAGGTTCGTGTCAAACTGTATGATAAAATGCAGTCCGGAGTCATTTTCTATCACCCTGCATTCCTTTTCAGTGAAGCAGCCTTTTATGGACGAAAGCACGCTTTGGCGCTTTCTGCCGTAGTGCAGTCTCATCCTGTTTATGTGCTTTTCAAAATAGCCCTCGCTGATAAATCGTGCCAGCGTGTACTGCTCGAAGGTGGATACCGTACATGAGTAAAATGAAAGCCTCCTGTAAAACTCATTTGCCAGATGCTCCGGCAGCACCATGTAGCTGATTCGGATTGTGGATGTGAGAGATTTTGAAAATGTATTTATATAGATGACCTTTTCACACGCATCTATCGAGAGGATGGGCGGTATCGGGTGTCCGTTCATGCGAAACTCACTGTCATAATCATCCTCTATGATGTATCTGTCGCTGCTCTCGTTGGCCCATGCCAAAAGCTCATAGCGGCGGTTCACAGGCATCGTGATTCCTGTCGGGAAATGGTGTGTCGGGCTGATATGTGCTATCTGCGCGTTCGCTTTCTTTATAAGCTCCACGCTGATGCCCTGCTCATCCATCTGCACCGGCAGGCATTTTGCATTGTTGCACTCGTATATCTGGCTGATTTTCTTATAGCCCGGATCCTCCACGCAGTATACCTTGTCCGTACCCAAAAGCTTCACAAGCAGTCCGTACAGATACTCTGTTCCCGCTCCGACTATTATCTGGTCCGGGTCCACATTCATACCGCGAAACGATGACAGATGACTTGCTATCGCTTCCCGAAGCTCTCTCACTCCGCCACACGGCGACACCGACAAAAGCTCCTGCTCCCTAAGGGAAATCGTCTCTCGCATGAGCTTTGCCCATATGGAAAACGGAAAGTTCCCCGAGTCTGTCCTGTTTGATGAAAAGTCAAATATACTTTCATCCTGCTCAGGCGGCAGCTTTATGCTAAGCTCCTTCTGCACCGGTGCCTTGATTACCCTGATATCTGACACATCGGCTATGAAATAGCCCTTCTTGGGCCTTGCAAACATATAGCCCTCGCCTATCAACTGGTCATATGCATTTTCAACCGTAATGGTACTAACCCCCAGATTCTTGGCGAGGGTACGTTTTGATGGCATTTTCTCCCCGGAGCTTAATTTTCCCTGTGATATATCGTTTTTGATGCACTCATACAGGCATTTGTAGAGTGGTCCGTCTGTTTTTGTGAGGTCGTAGGTCAGCATTTGATTCACCGCTTTCTGGCATTTTTATTTTCCTTATTTTGAATATTTTAATATTACCAGATGTGGCGTAATATTGCAACCATGATATATGGCTGGCATGAGCAAATGCAGCCCGGCGGCGCAGGCGGCGAGTACACTCTCGTGTTCGCTACGCTTTGCTGCCAAGATACTGTAAGAATTATGCCTTATAGTTTTTCTATTCCAGACGAAACCGTCGCTACTCGCCCTCCATGGCTCGATAGCTCCTTGCCCCGGCTTCCATGCCGGGGCATTTCTGTGCTTCGTAGCACAATTCTACAGCCTCTAAGCAGCTTCGCTATGCGCTCTTGCGGAAGTATGCCTGTGCCCTCCCCCTGCCCGCGGCGCACGTCCCTTACTCTGTGGCTGAATATAAATAAAAAGACGAGGTGCAGTAAACTGCACCTCTGTTTTTATTCCTCTGTTTTGTTGTTTTGTTATTCTTCTTTGCTTTGTTGTTCTGCTTTGTTTCTATTACTCAAGCCTGCTTCTTGGTTAAGCCGCGGTCATTTTTCTCGACCAGCTTTCTCGGCACCATAACCTGGTGTCCGCAGCCCATGCATTTCAGGCGGAAGTCTGCGCCGACACGCATGATTTCCCACTCGCTGTTGCCGCACGGATGTGGTTTTTTCAGTTTTACGATATCTCCTACTGCGTATTTATCCATTCTATATTCCTCTTCTACCTATGCCTGCCATTTAATATGCTGTGTATTATCCTCTGTTTATACCTCTATCTGCTCAAATACAGAGCCCAGTCCCTGCTGTATCAGAAGGTCTGCCCTTGCGTCCATCGGTGTGGTGGACTTGTTGATAAGCACGAGCTTGTTTCCGTTGTAATAGTCTATGAGGCCTGCCGCCGGATATACCGCAAGTGATGTACCGCCTACTATGAGCACATCGGCATGACTGATGTAGTAGATTGCATCCTCAAGCGTTTTCTGATTTAAGCCCTCCTCGTACAATACAACATCCGGCTTTACCGGGCCGCCGCACTTTGGGCATTTTGGCACACCTGTTGAGTGGAGGATTTCCTCTGCGCTTACAAACTGTAAGCACCTCTCACAGTAGTTTCTCAGCACACTGCCGTGCAGTTCCATCACATTTTTGCTGCCGGCCTTCTGGTGCAGTCCGTCTATGTTCTGCGTCACAACGCCCTTAAGCTTTCCAGCTTTTTCAAGCTCTGCCAGCTTGTAATGCGTAATGTTTGGCTCTGCATCAAGGCAGAGCATCTTGTCACGGTAGAATCGGTAAAACTCCTGCGGATGCTTCCTGTAAAATGTATGGCTCAGGATGGTCTCGGGCGGGTAATCATACTTCTGATTATAAAGTCCGTCCACGCTTCTGAAATCAGGTATGCCACTCTCGGTTGATACACCTGCTCCGCCGAAAAATACAATATTGTCCGAAGCCTTTATCCACTGCAAAAATGTTTCTACACTGCTGTCATTGTTACCCATATGTATCCATCCTTTCTTCTTTTCTTCTTTAAATTGCTGCCTATTATTTTTTGAGCCACACTTTTATAGCTTTCGCACCAGCTTGTCCACATCTGCATTCAGTCCAAGCACCATCACTGCATCGTCTGCCTTGAACACGTAGTCCGGCAGCGGAAGTACGCGATTCTTTCCGGCTTCCTTTACTGTAACGATATTTACATTGTATTTCTGGCGCACATTATTTTCCTTGATGCTCTTTCCTACCCAGCCTTCAGGTGGATTTATCTCGTAGATTGAGTAATCATCGTTTAACGCCACATAATCAAGCACATGGTTAGCGCTGTATTTCTTTGCCACTCTCTCTGCCATGTCGCGGTCAGGATAGATAACCTCATCCGCACCGTTTCGAAGCAGGAACTTGGCATGCACATCCCTGTTTGCCTTGCTGATGACGTATTTTCCGCCCATCTCCTTCACGAGACTTGTTATCTCAAGCGAGCTCTGGAAATTGGTGCCGATGCATACAAAAATCAAATCGAAATTGTTGATTCCGAGTGCTTTTACTACCTGTGGGTCGGTACAGTCACCTATCTGCACCTTGGTCACGTCATAGATTAAATCCCTGACCTTGGCCTCGTCCTTGTCCATCACCATAATGTCGTTTCCGTTTTTTATCAAATCCGCACACAGATGGTGTCCGAATTTTCCCATTCCAATAATTAAAATTGATTTCATTGCGTTTCTCCTTATCCTATGATAACTTTTTCCTCCGGAAGCTCTATATTGGCTTTATCCGGTCTATGCACAAACGAAAGCACAAAGGTCATGCTTCCGATTCTTCCACAATACATCATAATTATGATAATTATGCGTCCTACTGTATTTAAATCTCTTGTGATGCCTGTTGTCATGCCGACCGTACTGATTGCAGAGTATACCTCAAACAGTACATCGTCCATCTTCATATTGGATGTGGCAAGTATAGCTATCACCGCTGTAAGGCCAAGCACCAGATTGATGATAAGCACCATTCCGGCCTTTTTGATTACCTCACTGCTTATTTTCCTGCCAAACACATTGCAGCCGTTGCTTCCTCTCATATAAGAAACAATATAGATTATCATGACCGCCATGGTTGTGGTTTTGATTCCGCCGGCTGTCGAGCCCGGGCTTCCTCCTATGAACATGAGCACTATAGTCAAAAGCTTGCTCTCCTGTGTCAGTGCTGCTGTGTCTACTGTATTGAAGCCTGCCGTTCTCGCCGTAACCGAGCCGAATAACGATGCAAATATGGCACCCGGTGTATCCATGCCTGCTATGGTATTACTTTTTTCAAAAATATACATAAACAGTCCGCCGCCGAAGACAAGTATCAGTGTGGTTGATATTACTATCTTGGCGTGGAGCGAGTATCTGCTAAACTTAAGCTTTTTGATTCTGACCTCATTCCATATGGTAAAACCGATACCACCTATGATGATAAGCAGCATAATTGTTATATTGACTAACGGATCTGCGGCATATTTTGTAAACGATGAGTACTCCTCGTTTATGCCCATCAAATCAAAGCCTGCATTGCAAAATGCAGATATCGAGTGGAACACCGAGAAATATATGCCTCTTAATATGCCAAAATCCGGTATGAAGCGGATTGCTAAAAGCACCGCTCCTATGCCTTCGATAAGGAAGGTTCCCCTTATTATCACGCTGAAAAGCCTAACTATTCCACCAATCTCGAGTGCATTGACACTCTCCTGCATCAGATCCCTCTGTCTGAGTCCGATTTTTTTGTGCAGAAGCATGGAAAATGCCACACCGATTGAGATGAAGCCCATGCCTCCTATCTGAATCAGCACCAGAATCACGAGCTGTCCTATGATGCTCCAGTGTCTGAAAGTATCAAACACAACAAGACCTGTCACACAGGTTGCGCTTGTTGCCGTAAAAAGTGAGTCCAGGAAATTAGTCCATTGTCCGTCTCTTGAAGAAAACGGAAGGCTCAACATTATTGCCCCTGATAATATTGTCAGAAAAAAGCCAACTGCGATGTATCTGAACTCTGTCAGGTTCTTATGTCGTTTTTTTATGTCATGTTTTATATCGTTCATATCCAATCCTAACTATTTGCTGCAGAATGTATTATTGTCAGCTTACAGGAGCTGTTTGTATATATCCCTCTTGCTGACACCTCTGTCCTTTGCCACGAGCTTCATGGCTTCCTTCCTGTCGATGCCCTGTGACTCATAGTGTGCCATATGCGCTTCAAGAGGCATGGCTTCCCAGCTTTCCTGCTGCTCCTTTGCTATTTCAGCCACGTTTCTGCCACAGATTACAAGCACATATTCACCTCTTGGCTCCTGTGTCCTTGAACGCTCCAAAAGCTCCGAAAATGTAGTCTGCACCTTTTCCTCGTGCTTTTTCGTAAGCTCCCTGCACACGGTGAGTTCTCTGTCTCCGAGCGCATTGTAAAGCTCCGTGACCGTCTTTATAAGATGATGAGGCGCCTCGTAGATTATGATTGTCCGGGTCTCTTTTTTAAGCTCCTCAATGACGCGCGCGCGTTCCTTTTTATCCCTCGGCAAAAATGCCTCAAACGCAAACCTCCTGGTCGGCCTGCCCGACATAATGAGCGCTGTAATGCACGCTGCTGCCCCGGGAAGCGAGGTCACAGGCACGCCCTCCTCGTAGCAGATGCGCACAATGTCCTCACCCGGGTCAGAAATGCCGGGTGTTCCTGCATCAGTGATGAGGGCAATATTTTTGCCCTCCTTAAGCTTTGCCACAAGCTGGTAGGCTTTATCTATCTTGTTAAACTCATGATAGCTCGTCATTGGTGTCTTTATCTCAAAATGATTGAGCAGCTTTATGGAGTTTCTCGTATCCTCCGCTGCGATGAGGTCTACCTCCTTAAGTGTGCGCAGCACACGGAATGTGATGTCCTCCAGATTTCCTATCGGAGTTGCGCACAGATACAGTGTTCCTGTCATATGATTCTCCTGTTATTTTCCGTTATTCCGAGGCTTATCGCCGTATATCTCATATATCTCATCCGTGTATACATTAGGCTCCTTGTATACAACTAACGGTTTTTCGATGGTGATACGGCTTTTGCCGCCCTTTAACCCCTCTATAAGCACCATGTTTGGCTCCCTGTCCGCGTAGGGATGAACAAGACGCATGCGCTTTGGCTCGATATGATATTTCATCATCGTGCTAAAGATCTCTGCCAGCCTGAATGGTCTGTGAACCATGTAAAAACGCCCATTGAATTTGAGCATTTTTGCGCTCTCCCTGACTATATCGTCAAGTGTACACCTGACCTCGTGGCGTGCTATCGTCATGGCATCGTCTGCATTTTTGATACCGTGCTGACCTATCATATACGGCGGATTTACCGTCACCACCTCCACGGACTCGCGCCCGAAAAGCTCTGAGGCATTGCACACATCTCCCTCTTCTATGGTCACTTTGTCCTCAAGATGGTTATATTTCACACTTCTTTTCGCCAGGTCAGCACACTGAGGCTGAAGCTCAAGCCCGCTGTAATGCTCTCCGTTATTCTTTGCCTCAAGAAGTATCGGAATCACACCGTTTCCGGTGCACAAATCCACAGCTCTCTCGCCGCGCTTTACCTTTGCATAGTCAGATAAAAGCACGGCGTCTATGCCGAAGCAGAACAGCTTTGGATCCTGTATGAGCCTGTAGCCCTTGCGGCACAAATCGTCCAGGCGCTCATTACTGTGTATCAGTGCTTCCATTGTCTTTGTCCCTGTTGTAATCTTTATTATACTCTTTATTATAGTTTTTGTTCTTGTAATCCTTGTTGCGGTTGTATTTCTGCTTGTTTGGTCTGTTTTTGCCGCCCTTGTACGGCTTTTTGCAGCCGTCCTTATTTTCTCTGCCGGCATTTGCAGCATTTACTTCATTTGTCTCATTTGCAGAAGCTTCCGCTGCCTCTATGTTCGCCCTGTACGGACGTTTTTCTCTGTTGTCACGCTTATCACGGCGCTCGCGATATTCATTTTTGTTGTCACGGTGTCCACGGTTTCTCTGCGGTTTCTCCTGCGACTTGTCCTCCATCGTCTCATCGCCGCTATCCTCTAGATCCTTGAGCTCGCGAAGCTCCTCCTCGGTGAGCTTTACATCCTTTTTCTGGCGCGGCTTTAAGCGCAGATCATCTACAGTGTACTCACGAAGCTCCTTCTCCTCGCCGTTGTCAATGACAACACGCACGAGCTGCCTGAGCACGCTGACTGACTTGACCTCTCCGATGATTCCCTCAGGTGTCTTGACCTTTTCTCCTACCGACGGCATTCTGCTGTTCAGATACTCATATGTATCCTGCTCATACTTGAGACAGCACATAAGCCTTCCGCACACACCGGATATCTTGGTTGGATTGAGCGAGAGATTCTGCTCTTTTGCCATCTTGATGGAAACCGGCACAAAATCTGCCATATAAGAATGACAGCAGAGCGGTCTGCCGCATATTCCGATGCCTCCCATCATCTTGGTCTCATCCCTGACACCAATCTGGCGCAGCTCGATTCTCGTGCGGAATACCGCTGCCAGATCCTTTACGAGCTCCCTGAAGTCAATTCTGCCGTCTGCTGTAAAGTAAAACAGCAGCTTGTTTCCGTCAAAGGTATACTCTGCATCCACCAGCTTCATCTCAAGTCCATGCTTGATGATTTTCTCCTTGCAGATGGCAAATGCCTCTTTTTCCTTTTCCTTATTTCTCTCAACCGTTTTCTCATCCTCATCGGTTGCCACTCTGATGACAGGTTTAAGCGGTGAAACCACCTGATCATCATCCACCTCCTTCGGCGGAATGAGGACAGTTCCCATCTCTATGCCTCTTGCTGTCTCCACGATAACATGCATTGCCATGTCGAGTTCGAAATCAACCGGGTCAAAGTAATATATTTTGCCTGCTGTCCTGAATCTGATACCAACTATTTTTGTCATGTGATTAGTTCTCCTTTATGGTCATAAGCAGCAGCTCAATTACCAGGTCAAAATTGACGTTTGCGTTAATTCTTATCTTCGCCTTCTCAAGCGCCTCAAGTATTGCCTCGATTCCCTGATAGGAATGCTTTGCTGCCTGTTTCTTTATATCATAGACCTCATCCTTGAATATGAGTCCGTTAACATCGTTTGTCGCCTTCATATACAGCACATCTCTGTACCACACCATAATCAGGTCAAAATAATCCTGCACCTTAAGCTTGTACTCAGCTATCTGCTTTACTGCTGCGCCCAGCTCGTACAAATCTATGTCATCGAGGCGCTTTATAAGCGACAGTGCTGACTCCTTTAGCTCGTTGAACTCGTCTGATGAAGCGAGCTTAACAGCCTTTCCGACGATGCCCTGTGCAAATGCGGCACTGATATCTGCCTGATAATCCGGAATATGCTTTTCGTTCATCAGGTATGCCTTTATCACCTCGTCCTTTACCGACTTCATATTGAGTGTGATGCAGCGCGACCTGATGGTCTGCAGAAAGCTGTCTGCATTGGTGGTGAGAAGCATGATGACCGCATATGCCGGTGGCTCCTCAATAGTCTTTAAAAGCGCGTTCTGCGCCTGCTGGTTCATTTTTTCAGCCTCATCCACTATGTAAATCTTGTATTTACTGCTGTACGGCTTTATCACTATATCGTTGTTGAGCTGTGTCCTGATGTCGTCAACCGATATGTTGTTGGGCTTTTCATGACTGACATATATGATATCAGGATGATTGTGGTCATCTGCCTGATGGCACGATTTGCACTCTCCACAACCGTCTGTGCCCTCCTTCTCACACTGCAGTGCCCTGGCAAATGCCTCGGCTATCATCATTTTGCCGGACAGCTGTGGTCCGTTTATTATATATGCATGTGAGACCTTTCCCATTGATATGGCATTTTGCAGATGCTCTATTATCTGCTCATTTCCTACTATATCCTTAAATCCTGCCATAGCTGCTGCCTCCGTTTTAGTCTGCCTGTGTCTGTTATAGCTTTTATCTCCTACGTGAGTATATCAAGCAACAGTCCGCGTATCTCTCCGATTCTTGCCAGTATGGACAGATGATCCTTCTCATCCTCCACCAGCTCTGATGCCAGCTCATCCAGATTGCTGTCTATCAGTCTTATTATACCATAAACTCTGTGTCTTCCTCTCCTGTCGAGGAAATTTTCTCTGGAAAATTTATGGGATCTGTAGACCACCTCATTTAAAAAATCCTTTATGAGCCCGCGATATCGCTTCATATCCCTGATGTCCATATGCTCGGCTATTCTGTTGCCCTGTGCTGTGATATCCTGCATCAGCGCATCTACCTTTGCCTGGAGATCAGCGTCTGTTATGGCGCTGGCCAGTGTGAATTTGAACGAGCCGTCACCGGCCTGTGTTTTTTGTGCATCAGGAACCTGTGTCACCTGATTTACTTCATTTACTCTGACTGCCATGAGGCTGCCTCCTTATTCGTTTCCGGTTACACTTATGTGCAAGCCGTAACCATTTTCTTGCTCTGCAATTAAGAACTCTGTCGTATGTATTCTGAAATCTCGGCAAGCACAGTGTCCATATCATCATTTATGAAGCGACGTGTAATCCCTGCCTCACGCAGCTTCTCCTCAGAGAAATCTGATGCGTCTGCCAGAAAACGGCGGCACATCTCCTCATATTTAGGCACCTGCTGCCCCTTTTCCCGGTGAATGGCGCGTATCAGACGGTCGCCGTCCTCCACCTCCACATAGATTGGCAGTACCTTGTCACTGCCAAAATAATCGCGTATCTTTGTGTAAGACTCCAGTGTTCCGACTGTCAGATAGCTTTTGCAGCGAAGGTCTATATTATCATCGTTTACCGTGAAATACTTCCACACGCCGTACACTGTATTGTACTCTCGAAGCTCTATGATGCGCCCCTGTGCACTGAGCCTTTTTACATCCTCTTCATTGCAGAAATGATAATCCTTATCCTGTGTCTCTCCGTCCCTTATCGGGCGCGTGGTATACGGGATAATCCTGCTAAGCATTAGGGAATCATCCTGCAGTATTTTGTTGTATATAGTGTCCTTGCCTGATGCACTTTTTCCCATCACGCAGAAAATCTTACCCATCTGTAAACCTCTTATATTTTAATTAGTATAAATATGATTGTTTGCTATGTCAAACTGTTGCTTACAGCACCGCAACAAACTTCCACATATTGGCATCCGGATCAAAATACAGGCCATCCACTTCAAGACCTGAATTTACAGCCTTTATTACATCATCTATGAGCTTGTCGTTCATTATCTCTCCCGGCACCACAAGCGGTATCCCCGGCGGATATATATTTATAAAGGCACCGCTCACCTTCCCGCTTGCCTTAAAGGCATAGACCGCCTGATGGTCTGCATCATATGCATCATACATTTCCATTACGGCAGGCAGCTTTTGGTATATAGTTGTGTCCATTTTGACAGGAAAGTAAAATTGATGTACCACACCCTCCTGTTTTAATATATCATAAAACTCTTCAAAATCAGACTTATATTTTTCGAGCCGGCTGTCTATTTCAATCAAAGCATCCGCAAGCCTGTCAAAGCCCTCATCCGTATCCATGACAGATGCCAGCGCCAGTACATAATTGCCCGCTGCCATCTCAAGCTGCAGCTCATATTTTTTAAGCAGAAGCTCAAGCAGCGTATGTCCATTCATAGCCTCTTTCGTAAATATAATAATCTTTGACTCGTCAAAATCATATGCCTCATCGGCAGAAAAATCACTTTTTCTGACCACGTTCAGATGCGAAAGTCCGCTGACCTTCTGATAAAATCTGTCAAGTCTGCTCCTAAGCTGTGCAAAGACAGTCTCTTTGTTATCGCGCACATAGTGTATGCAGCGCTCTATGCCTGTCATAAGCACATATGACGGTGAGCTTGTCTCATAAATGCCGAGAAACTTCTCCACTGCAGCTTCACGCATCCCACCCAGCAGTAAAAGCGCCGTCTGTGTAAATGCCGGAAGCGTCTTGTGCAGGCTCACTATGACCGCATCGGCCCCGAGCGCTATGGCATTTTGAGGGAAGCCGCCTCCAAAGCCAAAGTGCGCGCCATGTGCCTCGTCAACTACGAGTAAAGCTCCATGTGCATGTGCCACAGATGCGATTGCCGCCACATCGGAAACCACACCATCGTATGTAGGCGAGGTTATCACAACCGCTTTTATGTCGGGATTTTCATCAAATGCCGCCCTTATCTGTGCCTCGGTTATCTGCCCCTGCAGCCCTGTCCGTGTAATTTCAGGGTATGTAAACACCGGGTGAAGCTGCCTTAAGTAAAGCGCATGATACACCGCCTTGTGACAGTTCCTTGCTACAAGCACCTTGTCTCCCCTTTTTGTAGCCGCAGATATTGCTGCCAGTATACCGCAGGTGCTTCCGTTTATGAGAAAATATGCACGCTTTGCACCGTAAAGTGCCGCTGCCTCAGCCTGCGCCTCCTTTATAATGCCCTCAGCGTGGTGCAGATTGTCAAAATTGTCTATCTCTGTTATATCAATAGCATACGGGTCCAGCTCTGCACCTATATCACTGCCACGGCGCTTATGCCCCGGCATGTGAAACGGATAAATATTTGATTGTGAATTATTTATCAGTTCTTTTTCCATTTAAGTACCTATATATCCTTTTTAGCCCAGAAATCTTCCAAGCTCCGGCATCCAGTCATCATAAAATATTTCATCATTGCAGAACGCGCTCCAGACCGGTGTGAGGAAATCAAGTATCAAATCAAGCGTCTCCTCCCAGCCTGCATTCGCATATGCCCTCTGCTGTCGTGTCAGCCTCTTACAATACTGCTCCCAGCGCCTTTTCATATACGCATAGCTGCGATAACCATACACCTGCTCAAGCCTGTGCATGCTCACTGTCTTCGGTTTATTTTTCGCTCTAACCTTAAAATTATCAATTATCTGCCTTCCGCTGACCGAATATCTCTTAAGTATCTCATATGCATCACCATATGGTTTCATATCGCTAACCAGCTCAAGCTTATCCATTATCTCAAACAGCTGTTCTCCGAGCCTGGATTCAGGCGAAAAAATACAAACATCTGCGTCTCCATAAAAGCTGTTCATAAAAACAATATTTTTAGTCATGGGAACTCCTGCATCCGCTTCATTAAGGCGCTCAAGCCTCACTGCAAACGGTACTTCCCCGCCATCACACATAGCGCTTAGATTCCACGTATGTATCAGCGGCTGCATATCACTGGCATCCGGTTCATTAGCTGATACCTTTGCCGTCTGCTTAGGTAATTCTGCATTAGTCCATACCACATCACTGTGACTGTTAAGCCCTGCATTGCCTATAATGATATTGCGCAGTACATCAAACGGCGTACCATTATCCCCTGCCCTGCCACCGGGGCTGCCATATACATAATAAAACGCCAGCTTTTCTCCTGTTACAAAATACGGCTTTTGAAGCCACAGCACTTTTCCCAGACCGGCATTATTTATGCGCCAGAGAAAATCCTGCTTCACGTACTGCCATAACACATCGCTGTACGATAATTTTTTCTCATCGCTTATATGTCTTAAATCTACCCTCACTACAACCATACTCCTATGAAGCTTTGCACCTTCTTTACCACGCGCCTCGCCCTTGCATAATCCATGAGCACGGAAATATCCTTGTCCGTATCCGCTATGTACGACTGTACAGCTGCCTTGAAATCATTGCGGTCCAGTCTCGACTCATACTTCAGGCAGTCGCATATCACACGTTCTTTATCATAGATTCCAAAGGTATTGCCTCCAAGCTCAATGGTTGTAGCTCCAAGCGTAAGTGCTGTGGGCTCAGTATAAAACGGAATGATTCTGGGATAGTCCATCTTAAAACGCGATTTTGATGTGTTTTTGTCCACGGCAAGCGTCCATCCGTAAGGCTTCTCCTTTATATAGCCATAGGCGTAAAGTGCACTTTCCATGCAAAGCATTGCATCCGGAAAAAGTGCCGCGACAAGTGCATCCTCAGAAAAATCATCCACGCGGTCGGTGTAATAGCCGTTTCTGATGCGGACAAGCTTCCCCTCCCTGACAAGCTTATCAATTCGCCTGTAGTCTATACCAAGCCTTGTAAGCTCTTCTTTTTTCACTATTCCGTTGTGCTTTTCCATGGCATCAGCTATGATCGTCTGTACCTGTTGTATATTCATTACTGCTTCTCCATCCCTTGCTTATCGGCTAAAAGCCTCTTGGCATCACGTAATCCAAGCTGATACAGGCTCTCAAGCTTATTAGGATCCTTTTCTATCTTGCTTATTTTAATGTGCTCCGACGGCCTTAACACCTTAGCAATGCCCTGCTTTTCAAGCTCCTTAAGATGCTCAAGCTGATAATTGTACATGATATGCCTGTTTGAAAATGCCTCGTAAAACCTCGGAAAACGCTTTTTGTATACCGATGTAAATAACCTTGGCATAGGTTTTTTTATATAGTCTGCCGGCTTTGTCAGCACGACAACCACTCTGTCATAGCCCATATCAAGCATATGCTCATATGGGATGCTGTCCGTCACCGCGCCATCCAGATACCACTCATGCCCCAGCTTCACCGGCTTTGACACTACAGGCATGGAGCCCGATGCCCTGAGCACATCCATCTGGTCAAAGACACTCTTTATCTGCACATATTCAGGCTTACCTGTCCTGATATTCGTCACAACCGCATAAAATGGGATATCTGACTTCTTATATTCCTCATCATCAAACGGGTCAAGCTCTCTTGGTACTGTATCATAGGCATATTTCGTGCTCACTATGTTTTTCTCCCGAAGAAGCGGCCTGATACCCATATAATTTTTGTCACTGTTAAACCTCTTATTGTATCGTATAACCCTGCCACGCTGCTTTGACAGCAGATTCACTCCAAAAAGTGCTCCCGCCGAAACACCGATAACAGCATCAAAGCTAATATCATGGTCCATAAAACAGTCGAGTACTCCGGCTGTATACATACCTCTCATGGCTCCACCCTCAAGCACGAGGGCGCATCTTTCATCACTCATTTCTGCCTCCATTTATAATGTCATAATAAAAAATGTATTAATATTTATGTCGACCGCTGAACTTCAGATTGTCTCTCCTTCTGCGCTGTTTTCTCTCAAGCTTGTGCTCCCTGAAGCGCTCGCGCTGCTCCTTCTTAATGCTCCATTTGTGTTTCAACACATATATATTGTCTGATATTCTTCTAATCATGAAAATGCTCAGAATAATCACTGAGATAAGTATGAGCACCCAGAGAAAATATACCGGCTTTATCCTTATTATATCACTTTCCACGTTCTGTCTGCTGTTCTCATCAAAGTACGACAGATCGACCTTTGCTCCTGATTTCAGCAGATCCACACAGCCTACCACATGATCACCATACTTGTATCTGACTGTAGCAAGAGCATCCTTATTGTCGGACTTCATGTCAGCAGCTTCCCTTTTAACGCTTGAAAAATCCGCATTGTTTGGCAAAACAACATAGTTTTCCGACACCTTTGCATACATGCCGTGCTCATTCATCACGCCCAGATCCGGCGTATTGTCAGTAGCTGCGCTGTTTTCATTTTCAGCTATGCTTAGTGCCTTGAAGTTACTGAAATAGTAATTGAGCAGCGTGTTTGTGTCTGCATACTGGTCAGGCGACTGCGCATTCATAATAACCGTGCACAGCGTCAAGCCATCCTTCTCCGCATAAGTGACAAGCGTGCTGTTAGCCACTGAAGTGTAGCCGGTCTTGCCGCCGGTACAATCCTGATTTACAAACTGTGAATACGATTTAAATGGATGCAGCATCGCATGATGATTGTACAGCGGAGTATCCTCGGTATGCTTGTTTGTAGGTGGTATGATATAGGTCTTTGTGCCTGTAATCTTTCGAAACTCGTCATTTCTGTATGCTGCACACGAGATAAGCCCCATATCGTATGCGCTTGTCCAGTGATTTTCATCGGGCAGACCATTTGCATTGTTGAAATGTGTATCTGTACAGCCTAATTCTTTGGCTTCCTTGTTCATCAGATCAATAAATGTGCTGTAATCTCCCCCAAGCTTTTTGCCTGTATGCTCTGCTGCAGCATATGCGCACTCGTTTGCCGACTCAAGCATAACTCCATATAGTGTCTGCTCCATGGTCATCTCCTCGCCCACATCCCTCTTGATGCTCGACGAACCATCACTGCTCTCCTTCACCGCCTCTTTTGAGAATGTAACCTTCTCATCCATCTTGCAGTTGAGTATAGTCAGATATGTGGTGAGGATCTTTGTGATACTTGCAGGATAATGCTTTTCGTGTGAATTTTTCTCATATAGCACCGTACCTGTATTGACCTCCATCACCACGGCGCACGGTGAATTTATCTGCGGTCCCTCCGGCCAGTACGTGTCATCACCATCCGCAAATGCCATAAGCGGTCTCGCACAAAGCGTAGTGACCATAGCAAACACTGCCATTATTAGTATTCCTGATTTTTTTAAATTTATAATTTTATGCTTCATATCTGTTCCTATTAATTCTAAAATTGGGTAGCTGTTCAGTACTATAACCAAAAATGTACTATTTCTAATTATAATGTATGAAAAACATGTTATCAAGGGCATGTGCATCGTATTTTTCCATTTTATTTTGACACCCACACAATTGTAGGGTATTATCTATATGAAATTTTACGTTTTTATAAGGAGATTTACATGAGACTTAGAAATATCCCGGGCGCCGGTGAAGTCATCGACAACAGCCCTTATTGCATAAAGGAGCCTGTTGAATTAAAAGGAAAATGGCATGATTTTTTAGGAAACAATAATCCGATTCATATAGAGGTTGGTATGGGAAAGGGCAGATTTCTGATGGATCTGGCACGGCTTCATCCCGAGATTAACTATATAGGTATCGAACGATATACCAGTGTGCTTCTTCGTGCTGTACAAAAAATGCAGGAGGACGAGCTGCCAAATGTGCACTTTTTGTGCATTGATGCCGCAACTCTTCCGGATATTTTTGACCGTAATGAGGTTGACCGCATTTACCTGAACTTTTCCGATCCATGGCCGAAGGACAGGCACGCAAGAAGACGCCTCACCTCAAGCGAATTTCTTGCCAGATATGATTTGTTTCTCGCACCTGACGGACGCATAGAGTTCAAGACTGACAACCAGGACCTCTTCACCTTCTCTCTGGAAGAGATTGAAAGCTCTGATAAATGGCACCTCGACGCCAGTACACGCGACCTGCATCATGATGCTGCAATGAATGAGGGCAACATCATGACCGAGTACGAGGAGAAATTCTCTGCTGTCGGAAACCCTATCTGCAAGCTGATTGCTTCAAGATAATGCAACATATCTGTCGTTAATCGCATGATTTATATAGTCAAACATGACCCAGCTTTTATGACATTCTTCAGATTTTTCTGAGGAACTGTCATATTCGTCTCTGGCATCGTTGAAATATCTCTGCGCTTCCTTATCTCTTCCCATCTTGCTATAGCTTGAACTGATATTACTGTAAACCATAGCCTTAAGATCTCTCGAGCGGATAATTTCTGCCGTGGCAAGGCTCTCCAGATAACATTCAAAGGCTTTTGACTCATCGTTCTCAAGCTCATATACCAATCCCAGGATATTGAGATACTCTGCATATTTTTCCACGTGACCGGTGCTCTTCAAGCGCGCAAGCGCTTTCTTTATACGTACAACCGCACTGTCATAGTCCTTCTTTACCACGTCATCTACTGCAATTATCATTTCGTTATCCGCTATATTGTCTGTTGAATATTTGTCTACCCCATTCATCATATTTTACTCCGACCAAAGCATCTTTCCAAATGTTACTTTTTTCCTATTCAACAGTATAAACTCATTATTTCAAAATTTCAATATTAATTTCACTTTTATGTGCCTGAGCTGCCAGCCTATCCAAATAATGACATGATACCTTTTGACCCTTATATCACGCGCGAATGCGCATAAGTATCAGCCGCAGGCCTATCATATGCGTAAGCATATGATATAATGAGTGCAAGTGAGAAGAATGCATTTATGCATTCGGCGAACGACGAATGTTGATCATGAAGCAAGGCTTCATGATATAATAAAAAAGCACCAACCCTATGGCTCATACGTCCATAAAACCGGTACCTTTGAGTGCGCCTCCAGGGGCTCGAACCCTGCACACCCTGATTAAGAGTCAGGTGCTCTACCAAATGAGCTAGAAGCGCGTTTATTAATTTGTTTGCGTTTTCCTTAACGCGAAATTTATTATATCTGTCTCTTATACACATCTGACGCTGCCGACGATCTTACGCGTGT
>ENA-UAPL01000299-UAPL01000299.1-human-gut-metagenome-genome-assembly--contig:-NODE-299-length-24894-cov-4.939973_pt1 | contig 24894 bp, 19 predicted proteins | sample MGYA00243480_ERZ654577 | MGnify/ENA primary metagenome ERZ654577 (study PRJEB26926, sample SAMN06164678) | human gut metagenome | biome: ENVO:00009003; feature: ENVO:2100002; material: ENVO:00002003...
CGTAAGATCGTCGGCAGCGTCAGATGTGTATAAGAGACAGGTATCCCAACCGAACTTACCGACTGACGAGGGAGGGGCAAATACCAACCGGACATCGTTGAAATCGCGATAAGTGGAGAGCCAGAACTCATTACCGCCATAATACGCGTCTACAATACCTATGAGAGTAGAGTCTTTATGGGAAACCTCCTCACCGATAACCAGCATCATGGAATCTACCGCTGCGGTACGTTCGGTTTCAGTCATACCGGGCTGCACCGCACCGAGCACCCGCTTGGTAACATCATCCGTACGTAACAGAAAACGGACATATAACTCCGGATTGGGCAGCTCTTCACTACGCTTATGGGCCACAAAGCCATCTTTCAGGTAATCGTGTTCTACGGTGGAATGTTGTTGTATACTGCTGAAACCGCAATGATGGTTTGTGAACACCAACCCATCATGGGATACCACCACGCCCGAACAGAAACCGCCAAAGCTGACTACGGCATCTTTCAGTGAAGGGCGTTTCGGGTTGTATAATTTGTCGGCAGGCATCTGCAGGCCGAGTTCCTTCATTACCTGGCGTGTCTGTTTATTCAGATTTCCCAGCATCCACATGCCTTCATCAGCATGCAGCGCCGATACGAGAAGACACAAACCCAATAATGACAATAATCTTTTTTTCATATTAATTTTGATTCAATAATTCACCTATTCACCGCAGATTACGCGTATCTTTCTATCTGAAAATATCATTCGGCAATCAGTCTCAATTGTTTAGCTCCCGTACGGGCTTTGAGCCATTCGGTAATCTTTTCCCGTTCATGGGCATCGGGGTGCTTGCCGAACTTCAACACGGCAAGCGTGATGGTATCTACCTTTACGGAATCTACCGTCAGCTCCAAAGCATGAGAAATGGAAACTGACTTCACCGACGGATAGAGCACTTTTAACTCAGGGATAATCTTTTTGCCCAATTCATCGTATGATTTATACTTTTTCAAGTTATTCTCAAGGTCGGCTATCTTCTGTTTTTGCTCCACCAGGCGCTGCTCGCTATTCTTATAAAAGTCTTCCATCACCATGGCACGGATAGAAGATATATCGACTGCTTCGTTGTTCATTCCCTGAAGCACAATCAGCTTGGTATTGTTGAGTTTATAGTCTTTCATCTTACTGCGGGCAATGGCGATGGAAGCTTCGGGTACCTCCTGTCCTATCAATACCACACGTATCTCATGCTGACTGCCTTCATGGTTAATTTTCTTATCGAGCACCTGTGTATTCTCAAAAGAAAGTTGCTCGTTGACAAAACGGTTGGCGGCACTTTCAAAGAACGTATCTTGAATGATGCCGACCGTGAGGTACACAGCAGGGCACATTGTCAGCACAGCTATCAGTACAATATACTTGCGTACTGTCTTTTCCCGCTTTTTATCCACAAATTCCTTGCGCTGGAAATGCATCACCCGCACTCCCACAAACGTGGCAAGACTGATAAATACCGAATTGATAAAATAAAGGTAGAACGCCCCCAGGAAATAAATCAGATTGCCCGTTGCCAAGCCGTAACCTGCCGTACAGAGCGGCGGCATCAAAGCGGTGGCAATGGCGACACCGGGAATCACATTGCCTTTCTCCTTTGTAGAGAGTGCCACCACACCTGCCAAACCACCCATCAACGCGATGAATACGTCGTAAATCGTAGGTGAGGTACGTGCGAGTAACTCTGATTGCCCCTCGGCAACCGGACTGACCAGAAAGAAAATAGTGGCTGTCGTCACACTGAACAGGGTCGTTATCAGAAAGCTCTTCAATGAACGTTTCATCAGCTCAAAGTCATTTAACCCTACAGAGAGTCCGACACCCATGATAGGTCCCATCAAGGGAGAAATAAGCATGGCACCGATAATCACCGCCGTTGAATTGACATTCAGTCCCAACGACGCCATAAATATGGCAAATATCAGAATCCACAAGTTGGCTCCTTTAAACTCTACTCCTTTCTTGATGGAGTCCACTGTCTCAAGCTCGTTGTCTTTATCCTTACGTAAATCAAGATATTCGCTCAGGAATTTCTTGATGGCGAAGGTGTTTCTGTTCTCGGTTGTTTTTCCTTCCATTATCAATTTTCAGTTTTCAATTTTCAGCTTTCAATTTTTTCATCCAAAGTTAAGCTATTTATGTCTCTCAACTTCACAAGCATGAACGGCATTTTGTGATTGCCCCAATAAACCGCTTCCGGCGGGATGTGCTTCACATCAAATGCCAATGTCCTCAGTTCAATATCTGTACCACTTTCCTTGTGGATGCGTATCATAAAATAAGTAGGGCTATTCGGACTTGAAGGATAGCCTTCATCTGTAAGCCTGTCTGCCGTCCACACATCGTGATTAGACTTTACTATCTTGCGGATGCCTCCTGTCCATTGCTCGCCCTTGATGTGAAGTAGCAAATACTTGGCTTTCATCCATGGTGAATCTGCAATCTTATCCAGAGGGATGTTATACCATTGCTTATCTAATGTCCACTGGCGCTTGTCTGCGGATCCTGCCAAGGCAACCATAACCAAATCATCAGGCAGCATTCCCACTTTTTCCTCTTCCGTAACGTATGCCAGCGTACGCTGTGGCTTCGCTTTTTCCACATGACTCTCGATACTGAGTTTCTCCACCAGAATTGAGGTGAGGTGTGTCCGAAGAATACTTCCTTCCTTGCTTTTATCGACAGACGGCAACAAGGGGAAAGCCCCGATATTGACACTTTCCACACTGGCACTATAGTAACGCTTCAAGATGTTCTCGTCTTCTCCACGACCGGGAAAGAGTATGTAACCACCAATGATTTCCTTTGAGCGATAAGGTTCATGCTCCTTGCTATAGTATATGGCATCCCGGTAGCGATGCATCTGATTGATGGCATCGGTAGGCGGATAATCGCCACCTGCCAGTCGTTCCGACTCCGCAATATCCTCTGCCTCGAAGTCCTTATCCAAATTCTTATCGTTTATTACACGATACTTAGCATCGTAAAGATAGGTCAGCACTATCTCGCCCGAAGCTTTACGGATGTTCAATACAATATCAGGACGCTGCTCTGTTGTGGCAGTATTTATACCCATGCCATACGCATCATTGCCGCTCCTCCGATTAAATGTGTGCTGATAATGCAGCGTCACCACATCCCCTTCGTGGGCACGAAGCATCGTCTTGCGTTCGTCACTGTCCTCTTCCGTTGCTACCGGATAGTGATACTCCACCACATGCTCCAAAGTAGAATCTGTAAATGGATTGAGCAAGGTTCCCTTTGGCTCTGTCACCAGCGACTCAAAGTCAGGTCTATCACGCTTGATGCCCATTACCTCAGCCACCATCTTCTTCATCTTGATGAAGCACCAAAGTTCGTAAATCTCCCAAATCTGTAACGTTCCTATATTGGCAGCACCATTGTAGAGGTCAATGCCTCGTTTCAGTTTCAGCCAATCTTTATAAATCTGTTGATAGCCTGATCGACTTTGCAACACAAGGCTTTCCTGCCTCAGCCCGTCAAATCGGCCAAGGGCCTTGAAGAATGGATGCTTCGATAATTTCCTGATGGTGTCGCTATATCCTATCCACACCAAACGGTGCTTCTCCGACAGTTCTTCCTGTGTGGCAGCCAGCACCGTACGAATTACGGTGTTCAGCCTCCTGCCGATGCTATGCAGTGTATGCTTTACAAAGCGGTTCTCCAGGGTATCGTGGGTAGAGCATGACTCATCGTAACTGAAATAGTATTCTTCCAGTTTACCCTCTTTCTCGACCTCTCCATATCGTTCCTCCATGGCTGGTGTCCAATGCTTTATCTGTTCAGCTTTGCGCGATGCCTTGTAGTTGACAATCCGTGAGTGGGGATTCTGCATTACCCGCTTCACATTCTTCACATAGTTGTCCACTACACTTTGGAAAGCACTCATCCATGTGGCATCATTATTTACATGACCACGGCTGAACTGCTGCAGTGTGATGCTGAGGTAGCGGTAAATCACATCCGTATATTCATCGTTTACCTCTTTCAGTAAAGACTTATAGTCGCTCTTCGTGTCAAGCTTTGGCGAAACCACATCGAAGGTAACGAATGTGCTTCTGCTCTTTCCTCCTTTCCGATAGCTGAACTCCAATCTGAATCGTCCCGGCTCATTCACAAAGTCTATGTTTCCGCTATAAGCTCTTACCGTATGACCGGTCTTGTCATAAGTTTCTCCCTGATAAAAGAAACTATCCTCGATGTCTTTTCTTACGTGGCATATTTCGGGCACACCCTCCACGCCATAAAACAACACATTGATTTGGTACTTGCAGGTCTCATACATTACCGGCCACAGTTCCGTCCACTTGCTTCCTGTCTTATCCAGTTCTGCTGCTTCACGTTCCGTAAGCTCGTCGGTAAAGGGCTTGCCTAATTGCAGTTTGCAGTCGTCCAAACAGGTATATTCACAATATTCCCTTGGCGCACAGACTTCAGGATTTGTCCTCCTTGTGTAGTCGATGCGCCCTTTGAAACGTTGCCATGAATAGCCGATGTCCTGTGTGCGGACAACAACCTCATAGTCGCCTTCCTTGTGAATAAAACGTAGTACTTCTGTCTGCATATTATGATTTACGGTTTATTAAGGCCAAAAACGTGTGAATTCTTGATTCTCCAGTCGCTCTATCATTTCCTTAATCTTCTCCTTTGCTGTTTGTTGATGATTTTTGCCTTCGTCATCATGGATGGCAATGGCTGGAGCCAGTTCACTCAACCATTCAAGGCGATTGCGGCAAGTCGCATCGCCCACCTGCAGCGGATCTTTCAAGTTGAACATATCGCTATCACCCTCAATACGAGGCAGGATCTTCATCAGCAGAATGCGGTCAAGGGCATTGTTAACAATGGTCTCCAACTCTTCTTCCGGGGCATTATCAAGCATCACACCCACCATGATGGTCAGCTCGTTCAGCACGCGATAGCTTACCTCAAACGGAGTACCCTTCAATGCCGCATTGATAGCCTCCAGTTTCTCAGGCAGCAGGTTCACTATTTCATCTGCCTTATCTGCATGAGCTTTCAGCACTTCATCGGCATTCACATACTTTTGTTTAAAAGCAGTTTGCCACTTTTGCTGCTCTTCCTCTTTAAGGTAAACAAGGTCGTTGCTTCCACCAAACATATTCTTCAGCCTGCCACCGTTCATCTCTATTGTCATGGCACGGTCTATCACCTTGCGTGAGAATTGGTGCGTGGTGTCATCCATATTAACGGTACCGATAATGATGACATTGTCAGGTAAAGTGAGACCTTCTGTGGTTAAGTCTGTACGTGAACCAATTTCCTCTGCAATATCACTTTCGGTATCAATATCATGCAGCTTCATATAGATGTCACGATCTGTGAAGTTTGGATTGAAATCGCCCATCTTACCAAGAGCCTTGAAATACTCAGCTTCTATGATAACCCCGGTTTTTATCAAGTTCAGATCAACCTCGCCTGCCTCATTTTTAGGATGCTTACGTGTTTCAAGCACGCTCAGTATCTCAGCAAAGTACTGCTCTACCGGCGCAAGGTTCATCTCGTCAAGGCACACAAAGAATGGCACATCAGGGAACATCTTTGCCTTAACCAAGAACTTCACGAACTTCTTGAATTGGTAGCTCTTACTCAAATTGCTGTAATATCCAAGCAACTCGGTAGAATCGTGCCAGTTTGGCTTCACCTCTATCATGCAATAGTTACCCGGAGTAGTCTCATCTTTATCTTGCAGATACTTAGGGCATGACTTGAATGCCAACTCACGAACTATCCGGCTCTTACCCGTACCGGAGATGCCGGCAAGAAGTAGGAAGGGCTTGGTACGGATGGCGGTGAGGTATATTGAGATTGTCAATTGTTCCTCTACTGAATTTTCATTGATTGAATTGTTTGCAGAATTAATAACTCTTCCTTGCTTATACTCAACATTGTTGATATCTAGTGTTGTCTCTACTATTCTATAGTAATCGTCAAGACCTTCGGAACCATCACGAAGAGTGTATTTTGAACCTGATTGTTTACAAATAAAAGTATCTAATCCTTCATCCAAAAAAGATGAGAGAACTCTATTAGGGCCGACTATTTCATCCTCTCCTTTTATGTTAACTATGTTTCCTTGGTTTATTTGCTCGTAAATACCACAAATTTGAAAAACAATGTCATCTGATGAAGTCATCCTTGCTTTCATTTGAGTCTGTTGGACAGAAATCATAAGAAAATGCTTTAGCTTATTTTCAAATTCAACATTGTCACTTTCTTCATTCTTTAGCCATTGAAAAAGACACTGTTTACGCACAGACTCTTCAAATGAATCTATGATTAAATCTAATAATAAAGTGTTTGACGCAAATTCTAATTTCTTATTTAATCTTGTTCCTCCTGTACGCTCAGAGCCAGAAGATAATTTGACAAGATTTGCTAATTTAAAAAAGAGAGAGATACCAACATACAGAGGTTCATATTGGGTTGTTATGAGTTTATTATTCGATAAGACGTCTTTAATAAAAATAATATCTTGATTTAGATATGTAGAAATATTACTCACAATAGAATCGGCAAAATGAATTTTAGTAATCCCATTATCATCATACTCTTCCGAATACTGTACAGAACTGTGTCTCTCATTGGTGACAAACAATAAATACACAATAGAAACTACAGAACGAAGATTGTCCAAGGCTGATTTTATTCCAAGCTTTGAATCTAGTTTATTTCGAGTCTTAAACTCTGATGGATATACTACTTGTGGCATAGTTCATTATTTTTAATTACATTTGCTATTGCTTTTGCTAAAAATGGAGGCACCGCATTACCAACTTCTTTCATTTGAATAGTTTTGGATCCATAGAATATGAAACTGTCTGGAAAAGATTGAATACGTGCAGCTTCTCTAACTGTTAGGCATCTATTCAAGACGGGGTGTGTAAAGCGACCAGAAGAGGGTGTATCAAAACGAGTAGTGATCGTAGCTGCAACATCTTCAGCCAACAAACGACAATAGGTCCCACTATAGATGGACTTAGTTCGTTCTTCTTCTGGTAACACCTTGCCACCTTCTCCTATAGGAACCATTGCCATTCTACGTAGTGCAGTTGCATTGTGTTTTGTAGCAACATGATTATACAATATTTTGCTATTTCCTCTTAATTCCTGCTGATAATCACATGTTGTTTTTTTATCATAACAAGATATTTCATTACCTTCCCCAGAAGCTATAAAAGGTAAATCATATATTGCCTGCTGTACAGTAGTACAAATACTGCTTGGTTGTGGTAAGCTAATTTCAATTTCATTTAATTGGCCAATAAAAAAGGCTCTACGCCTGTCTTGCGGAACGCCAAAATCAGAAGCTTTTAACACTCCGTAATTAACTTCATATCCTAGTTTGTTGAAAGCCATAATAATTTGATCTTTAAAATAGCCACCTGAAGTTGTTATGATTCCTGGAACATTTTCCAAAACGAAGTATTTAGGATTAAATTCTTTTACAAACTTAACATATTGCTGAAATAAATAATTCCTCGGGTCATCCAGATTTAGACGTTTGCCTTTTTGAGAGAATCCTTGACATGGAGGGCCACCAATAATCACATCTATATGAGGATGTTTTCTGTGAAGCTCCTCCACATCAACATCTCGAATATCCATTGGATAAACATCTGTTTCTATATGATTTTTTTTATATGCTGATGCAATATCTTTGTCAAATTCTATAGCAAATGCAATTTGAAAATCCCCCGCCATTCTGAAACCTTCTGACATACCACCAACACCAGCAAACAAATCTCCTACTATCATTTTTGCAATTCGTTAATATTAACAATACGTTTTTGAGCTATTGTGGCATATTTTTCGCTAAGCTCAATTCCTATATATCTTCTACCATTAAGTGCTGCCGACACACATGTTGAGCCACTTCCCATGAAAGGATCTAAGATGATGTCATTTGGATTTGTTAAAGTTGTTATCAATTCATTTAAAATTTTAAGTGGTTTCTGGGTAGGGTGATTACCATGTTTCTTTTCCGATGCCGGAGTAATAGACGATTCTAAGAAATCATGCAATACTAAACCATTATTATTAAAAGTTCCAGAAGTGTCCTTATAGACAAAATAAATCCAGCATTCCGTAGAATTAACATAGTGGATATTCATATTGCGTGGCATAGGATTTAATTTATGCCACACACCAGTCGTTTTGTAATAGTATCCATATTTCTGAGCCAATTCTACAATATCTGCAACTTTAAGAACAGACATAAAGACAACAAGCGATGCACTTTTCTTTGAAACACGAGCACATTGTTCCATAAACTTGCCCATGTTTATTTTCCACTTCTTGTATTCCATGTTGTCCCATCCTGCATAGGCGAATTGGTTTTTACGCATTTTCCTTAAATTTGTATTGCGATTATGCATAAATAAACCAAGATTATAAGGAGGATCTGTTATTATGCAATCAATGGAGTCGACAGGAATTGTCCTCATGACTTTTACACAGTCTCCCATAAGAAGTTGTGAATTCAAAGTATCAATATATTTTCGCTTCATATAATATTTCTAATTTTAAGTTTTTGTCATCACACCAATATTAGAGTGACTCAATAAACAGGAAAGTTTGCTGGCAAATCTATTTTTTCTTTGGCAGAATCCTCTTTTCTTCGGATGCCAATCTGCGTTCTACCTTCTTAATATCTTCTTCGGCTGGCATATCCTCTGGTATGATACCTCGGTCCAGAAGCATCTTACGTACAGCAAGATTGTTGTCCACATGCTCACGTTCGATGCTTGTTACTCCATTCAAGTCTTTCTGCTGGACATTAACGCTAGTCATCTCGGCAGCAAAATCCTTTGCCTTGATGCCGAGGGTTGGCAAAAAATCAGCCAAAGCGCATTTCTCCGGTGCTCCGAGCTTACGCTTGAGCGCAGAAGTGTTCATGCGGAAAAGAGCTTGGTCACCCTTACTACGAATAATACCGAAACCTTTATCATCCACTCCACGCTCGTAAAGAATACCAGAGAGGCGTTTCTCTGTCTCTGCCAACTTATGGCGCGCCTGTACACGGTCATAATCAAGAAGACGTTGTTCTATAACCTCTGCTACACGTGTCTGTACAGCAAAGTAATTTTGGGCAAAAGCAATCTCCGACTTACGAGGGTCACCATTTTGTGCCACGAGGTAGCAGGCATAGCGAGTGAGCATAAAGTCTTCAATGTCCTTTGATGCACCTTTAGGCATAAGTATCGTTTTACTGACGCCGGTAAAATGATTACTCGTCTCTACACCGGCATTTCGGCAGGCCTCTTGTGCTTTGCCCAAAACATTCTCAAACGTTTGCCATTTGGCATAGCCCAGAATGGGATATAATTCGCGAGCACTCCAGCACTCCACGCCTTCGTATTCGCATGCAATGGATTCAAATCTTGCGAGGAGATTCTGTATTTCTTCTGATTTAATCATCCTTGATTCTGAATTTATTGTTTACTCTTCTGCACAGTCCTTGATTACAAAACAATCTTTATGCGATTGATTTTTCTGTCCATTGTGCCACTCCATTTTTAATAATAGTGCAAAAATAATGCTTTTCTTGACAGAATTGCGAAATACTCAAAGATAAAAGGGAATGTTTATCAATCTAACTTCACCTCCTCTAACCCCTCTTCACCAGCTTGCCGATGAACGGAATCTGCCTCAACGGTAAATCGCACTTCACAATGTAGGCTATGAAAACCAGCAGCAATATCGTGCGGTACGTCATACGGAAGTAGATATTATCTATAGGCACATATTCCGCGGCCACATAGAGCACTGCCGCCAACAATACGTATTTACCGATTGCTTTTAAATCATAGTGGATAGGATACTTCTTCTGTCCCACAAAGTAAGACAGCAGCATCGCTACTCCATAACCGCAGAAGCCTGCCCAAGCGCATGCCATATAACTATACTTAGGGATGAGAAGCACATTCATCACCACCAATATCGTACAACCAATCAAGGAGAAATATGCCCCCCAACGGGTTTCATCTATCAATTTATACCAGAAAGACAGATTGAAATAAATCCCCATAAAGATTTCAGCCGCCATCACAATAGGAACTACGCGCAAGCCCGGCCAATAATCACGCCCGATGATATGACGCAGAATATCCAGATAGAACATGACTGCAAGGAATGCCAGCAACGTGAAGATGATGAAATATTTCATAGCCTGCGCATACACTTCCTTGTTGTCTTTATCGCGGCTCTTTCCGAAAACAAAAGGCTCGTAGGCATAACGGAAAGCCTGCGTAAGCATCGCCATCACCATGGCAATCTTGCTCGCCGCCCCGTATATACCGAGCTGCACGGTAGCTTCCGCTTCATCGGGATAGACAAAGGGGAAGATAATCTTGTCCGCTACCTGGTTCAGGATACCGGCAACGCCGAGTACCAGCAATGGCAAGCTATAAATGAGTATGCGCTTCAGCAGCTTCTTGTCGAGTACGTAGGCAAAACCGCAAAGTTCAGGTATCATGCATATCATCACTACGGAAGTACATATCAGGTTGAACAAGAATGCGTATGCTACATCATCTCCCTTCATCCACACAAAGTAAATCAGATTCAGGGATATATTCAGGAAGATAAACAGAAGCTTGAGCGCAGCAAACTTAATCGGACGTTTCTTATAACGCAAATAAGCGAAAGGAATGCTCTGAATGGCATCCATAGCCACCACTATCATCATCATTCCCACGTACCAGGGGTGTTCGCCATACTCCAGCCATGTGGCGATAGGTTGAAGGAACAGCAGTCCCAACGTAAGGAATGTGAGCGCACCGATACTTATACTGAGCAGGGTTGTGGAATACACCTTCATCGGCTCGTCCTCCCCCTTATTGGCAAAGCGGAAGAAACCGGTTTCCATGCCACACGTCAACAGCACCAACAGTAATGCCACCCATGCATAGATATTTGTCACAACGCCGTATCCTCCCGACTGGGCAGACAAGGCAATGGTATACACAGGCACCAACAGATAGTTGAGGAATCGGCCTATAATGCTACTCAACCCGTAAATGGCAGTTTCTTTTGCCAATGATTTTAATCCAGCCACGTTATTCGCTTTTTATACCGGACAACAAACCGCAAGAATATCCCGAAGGACCGCCAGTGGTTCATCATCCCTCCTTATAAACAATTTTAAATGGAAGTACCTGAAATACGACTCCGGAAGCATTCACCAGTTCCAGTTTATACTCTATCGAATGCCCATCGCCTGCCTCTGCCAGCGCGTCAAGCACTGTCATGGGAAGTAATTCTTTTATATAAATCTCACCGCGATTCAGAATAAAGAAACGCACCTGTTTATCAGCATCCACCGCAAACAGATAAGAAGGGTTGTATGCAGTCAGCACACTTCCATAATATTCCTCACGAGGTTTCGTCCCCATTAACGCTGTACTATAATTCAATCCCCTACCGTCGGGAGTAAACAATTGTTTCTGTTTGTTGAGCGTCAGTTCTGTATAGGTGAAATCATAGATATCCGTTCCTTTCGGTTCCAGTTCTTCGTCGGTGGAGAAAAGATGAAATTCCCGGTGTCGCAAGCCATCGGAAACCGTAATCCAGGCACCATTCTTCAGTAGTTTCACTTTTACATGGTTTTCTTCACAAACAATATTGCATGTTTCGTCCTTCCGGGCCTTTACTATACATGCACCGTTACTTTCCAAGATATCGAATTCAAACTCCTTTCCACTGATGAATACCCTCTCTTCGGTCACCGAGATAACCAGGTCACGCAAATTCGACAAATCCACCGGATAAGACTTCTGGCACTCCTTCAGTTCCTGCTCCGTCATTCTTTGGTAGGTGACATACCCGTAAACTTTTATTCCATCTGCACGTACACCCAGATATTCCACTGCTTTCAGCAAGTCCTTGTCAATAGACAGGATTTGCAGTATGACATGCCGGTTATTGACAACCACACGATTCGCATCCATATACTCGTATGCGGAAGTTCTGAATCCGTTGACTGGATAAGCATCGACATACATATAAGTTTTAAGAGAAGCGGTTGTCTCAAAATAATAATAAGAAGGACCCGCTCCGTCCAAACCTTCATAGTATTCCTCTTTCAGGCATTCGCCATTCTCCGTTATTTCATGAGTACTCACATGTTTCCAGCCGTAGCCCACCACAGTCTTCTCAAAACTCTCTTTAGAAATGGTGCTTACCGATGGATAATAACAGGTCCCGTCTCCATCGAACTTAAAGGTGGGAAATTCATCATCATCCCCGCAGGATGAACAGACAACCACCCCTAAAAGCATACTTAGCGATATCCAAAACTTAAAGTTTTTCATAATAGCATATATTAATTATCTAAAAAGCCATAAACCTCTCTCTCACTGCTTTCTTGCTCAATCATTATCAAACAATGTCTTCTGGCTACTATAAAGGCTTCGTCCCAAATGTTTATAAGCAAGTTCCGTCACTTCACGTCCCCGGGGGGTACGTTTCAGGAAACCTTCTTTTATCAGGAATGGCTCATAGACTTCTTCTATCGTACCGGCGTCTTCGCCTAAAGCGGTGGCAATGGTAGTCAGCCCCACAGGACCGCCCTTGAATTTATCAATGATGGTACAAAGTATCTTATTATCTATCTCGTCGAGCCCATATTTATCAATATTCAAGGCTTCAAGAGCGAAATTGGCAATCTCCGTATCGATACTGCCCGACCCTTTGACCTGCGCAAAATCGCGCACACGGCGCAACAAAGCATTTGCAATACGAGGCGTGCCACGGCTGCGGGAAGCAATCTCCGATGCAGCCCTGGTGGAACAAGGAACATCGAGAATACTTGCCGAACGGCGGATAATGCCACTCAACACATCATCGTCATAATATTCCAAATGCAGATTAATACCAAAACGCGCACGAAGCGGTGCGGTCAACAAACCACTGCGGGTAGTGGCGCCTACCAGCGTGAAAGGGTTCAAATCAATCTGTATGCTTCGTGCCGAGGGGCCTTTGTCTATCATGATATCAATACGGTAATCTTCCATGGCAGAATACAAGTACTCTTCTACCACAGGACTCAACCGGTGGATTTCATCAATGAAAAGCACGTCATTCGGCTCCAAACTGGTAAGTACCCCCGCCAAGTCGCCCGGCTTATCGAGCACCGGACCGGAAGTTATCTTAAACCCTACTCCCAGTTCGTTGGCAATAATATTGGAAAGCGTCGTTTTTCCCAATCCGGGAGGGCCGTGAAGCAACACATGGTCCAGCGCCTCCCCTCGAAGGCGAGCCGCTTTCACGAAAATGCGCAAATTGTCAACCACCTTATCCTGTCCGCTGAAGTCCTCAAAATTCAACGGGCGGAGTGCATTTTCAAAATCGCGCTCCTTACTGCTGATGGGTTGCTGATTGCGTATATCAAAATCTTCCTGTTCCATTTTATATTGGTTATACAGCTACAAAGATAATCACTTCTTCATAAACTCTCTTCGTTCTTCTTCAGTAAATTTCTCAATGGAATATCGAAGCATCGTCCTCGGCATCACTTTGCTGAATTTTTCAAGGAACTGTACCAATATATCCTTGTCACGCTTACCCATTTCCCGCAACATCCAGCCTACGGCTTTCTGCATCAGGTCGTGGCGAGTATTCAGAAAACGCTCGGAAAGTGCGAGAATTTCGATGAAATCACCGTTTTTAATAAGCGTATAAGTAGAAACAATCGCAATGCGTTGGTCCCAAAGGAGCTCACTATCCGCCAGACGGTAAAGATCTTCCCGGGACTTATCTTTCAAATATTCACCCACAATGCCGGGAGCAGACAAATCGACCAAGTCCCAGTTATTGATGCGGGCAGTCTGCGTAAGATAGAAATCATAAATCATCTTTCTCCCCTTTTCATCGCTTTTCTTAAAGCGTTCCACCAGCATCAGCAGGGCACAAAGCCTGCACTCGTGCCACTCACTTTGCAACAATTGCGCCATCACCTCAAAAGATTCATCCTTATGACGCTTTGCCACCAGGCGGGTATTCGGTACAACCACCCCCAGGAACTTATCCCCTTCACCATACTGCCCTTTTCCGGTCTTAAAAAAATTCGGAAGATATTCCCGCTTCACCGGGTCGATATAGTTCTCCAATTCCTGCTGTATGCCGGTTGCGACAGCAATGATTTCTTCCGTTGAAATCGCGCTATTTTGCATCTTTACGCCTGATTGCTCTTCTTTCTTTTTCATTATTCTATATTGATTTACACGCACTTAAAATCGTTCGTCAGCAGACAAAAATACGATAAATCTATAGAAACTATGGAAAGTTATCTTTAATTTTGCAATCGATATGTCTAATCTACAAAATCCCGCGACATGTATAAAGCTTTTTTAGGGACAATCTGTCTCCTTTTCTCGGTACAATCCATCCTTGCGCAATCCCCCCGTGAAAAAGGACTGGAAAGCATCAACCGCACTTCGGCAGAAGCCATTGTCGGTTTCCTTGCCGGTGACGAACTGCAAGGACGCGAAGCCGGCAAGAATGGCTCAAGAGTTGCAGCCCGCTATCTGGCATCTTACCTGAAAGAGGCAGGCATCGCTCCCTTTGAAAAAGATACTTACTATCAACCTTTCGAAGCATACAACAAGGAACGGCAACTGCGGGGAAAGTGGCAGGTACATCCCGACTCCATCGCTGTCCTTCGGCAAGGGACACACCGCCTGCTGAAGATGAGTAATATATTAGGCTTCATCCCGGGAGAGCGTAGCGATGAATATGTTATCGTAGGTGCCCACTTCGACCACTTGGGTGTAGATGAAACCCTGGCAAACGACCAAATCTACAATGGCGCCGACGACAATGCCTCCGGCGTATCCGCCGTCTTGCAGATAGCCCGCGCATTTGCCGCCAACGGGCAAAAGCCGTTGCGCAACGTAATCTTTGCTTTCTGGGATGGCGAAGAGATAGGTTTGCTCGGTTCAAAGTATTTCGTGCAGACTTTCCCCGCCATCAATCAGATAAAGGGATACCTGAACTTCGACATGATAGGCCGCAACCACAAGCCTGAACAACCACAACATGTAGTCTACTTTTATACAGCCTCCCATCCGGTTTTCGGCGACTGGCTGAAACAGGATGTCGCCCGCTACAACCTCCGGCTGCAACCCGACTACCGTGCCTGGGACCGTCCCGTGGGTGGAAGCGACAACGCGTCTTTTGCCTTACATGACATTCCCGTAATCTGGTATCACACCGACGGGCATCCCGACTATCACCAACCTTCGGACCACGCAGACCGATTGAATTGGGACAAAGTAACTGAGATAACGAAAGCGGCCTTCCTCAACGTTTGGAACCTCGCCAACGAAAAGAAATATTAATTCACACCAACAATACAATTATACATGGTTTTAAATTACATTTGGGTAGCATTTTTTGTAATAGCTTTCATCGTGGCCCTCGTCAAGCTCATCTTTATGGGAGATACTGAGATTTTCACAGAGCTCGTCAACTCCACCTTCGACTCTTCCAAAAATGCGTTCCAAATATCCCTTGGCCTCACGGGTATCCTTGCCCTCTGGCTGGGAATAATGAAAATCGGTGAGAACAGCGGCATGATTAATGCCCTCTCCCGTTGGCTAAGCCCCGTTTTCTGCCGTCTATTTCCCGATATACCTAAAGGGCATCCAGCCATGGGTTCCATCTTTATGAACCTGTCAGCCAATATGTTAGGTTTAGATAATGCTGCCACCCCGATGGGACTGAAAGCCATGAAGGAACTTCAGGAGCTCAACCCGAAGAAAGACACCGCCACCAACCCGATGATTATGTTTCTGGTAATCAACACTTCAGGATTGATACTAATACCCGTCAGCATCATGATGTATCGCGCCCAACTGGGAGCCGCGCAGCCCACGGATATCTTCATCCCCACGCTGCTCACCACTTCCATATCCACGCTCGTGGGTGTTACCGCCGTCAGCATTTCGCAGCGTATCAACCTGATATGCAAGCCGATACTGATACTGATAGGTTGCATCAGTTTATTTTTTGCAGGTCTCATCTGGATGTTTACGCAAGTCAGCCGTGAGGATATGGGCATCTATTCCACATTAACAGCGAACATATTGCTTTTCAGCATCATTCTGCTTTTCATTGTATGGGGATTATGGAAAAAAATCAATGTGTACGATGCCTTTATCGAAGGAGCCAAAGAAGGCTTTCTTACCGCCGTACGCATCATCCCCTACCTGGTGGCATTTCTCGTTGGAATCGCGGTTTTCCGCACCTCAGGAGCAATGGACATGCTGATAGACGGCATTGCCGCCATCGTGGGGTTCTTTGGAATCGATACCAGCTTTGCCGGCGCCCTGCCCACCGCTTTGATGAAGACATTGAGCGGCAGCGCCGCCAACGGGCTGATGATTGATACCATGACGCAACACGGCGCCGACTCCTTTGTAGGCCGCATGAGTTGCGTGGCACGCGGAGCTTCCGATACCACATTTTATATACTTGCCGTCTATTTCGGCAGCGTAGGTATCACAAAAACCCGGAATGCCATCACTTGCGGACTGATAGCCGATTTCTCGGGCATCATCGCCGCCATCATCATCAGTTATCTGTTCTTCTTTTAAGAAAGAGCTCCAACCGAAATGATACATTAAAGAAAAACCAAGAGATATTTTGAACGAATCTGAATTGTAAAATTATAAATAAGCATGATAAGTTATCAAACAGACGGTGTTGAAATGCCCGCTATAAAAAAAAGAGAAACAACGGAATGGATTAAATCCGTTGCTGTCACATACGGAAAAAGAGTCGGTGAAATCGCCTATATTTTCTGTTCAGATGAAAAAATCCTGGAAGTGAACCGTCAGTATCTACAGCACGATTATTATACTGACATCATCACCTTTGACTATTGCGAAGGCAATCGGTTAAGCGGCGACCTTTTTATCAGTCTCGACACAGTTCGTACCAATGCCGAACAGTTCGATGCAGACTACCATACCGAGCTACATCGTGTCATCATCCACGGCATCCTGCACCTTTGCGGCATCAACGACAAAGGTCCCGGAGAACGGGAAATCATGGAAGAGGCGGAAAACCGGGCGCTGGCGATGCGGTGATATACTGCCGCATCCTCCAACGTATTCTCAATCTATAGATATCGCCTGTTTTGAAAGTTACAATTTAAACTTTCTACAAAACAGCCATACTATTTTAGCAGAAAGCACAAACTATTCGACACCGTCTCTCCGTCAGCGCTGCGAAAGCCCAGATAAACGACAAGTTCATCATCGCTCCATTTCTTCGGGATACAGATTTCGGCCTTTTCATCGGAGCGACAGGCGATAGCATCAGCATATACAGCCTCCCATCGAGCCTTGTTGAAGACCAATAGCAGGGTGACATCGGCAGTTGCCGCATTGCCTTCACCACTATTATCGGTCCACACGAAAGAAACTTTATCTTCGCCCCTCCGGGAACTTGCCTGATGAACCGCAGTCAAAGAACCACGGGATACAAGCGCCTTCTCAAAATCAATGGCAAAAGTTCCGTCCGCCTCTACTGCCGCAGTCTTCAGGAAAGAAGAAACCGCTGCATGGAAGGGCTGTCCCGCCCCGGCATATTCACGGTAGCTCACCCGCAGGAAAGGTGTAAGCGCGCGGGCAAACTGCATGGCTACGGAGAATTTGCCACGATGTGCTTGTTGCCGCTCCGTCTGCGGATTGCTTACATGTTGCGGACAGGCCCGCACATAATATCCGATTTTGCCCTTACAACCTATCACATTGCCTATCTTACCCGAAAATCCTCCTAAAACTCCATCTTTTGTACGTGCCATGATTTTATTCTTTTTATATGTAAATATTGCTACCCGCAAAAATAGGGATAAAGAATGGAGTATACGAAAGATTTCGTCAAATTATCAAAGGTATCCGGAAAGGACTTCCTCCATAGCAAGTCCAATACAACTCCAATACAAGTCCAATGCAAGTCCAATCTATAGCATTGGAGTTGCATTGGAGAAATAATGTGCCAACAAAGGTAAAGATAGGGCGCAGACAGCAATCGGAAGGCGGCAAATGCAAGTGAATATCTTTTTTCAATACGAAAACAATCTCAAATAATAGAGGAAATTTCACGGCGCCGGCATTCGGAGTGCAACTTTTTCGTAACTTTGCGCAAAGAAATTCAATACTGAACGAATGGAATTTAAGTATGACGTTATTGTGATTGGCGCCGGACACGCCGGATGCGAAGCCGCTACCGCTGCCGCCAATCTTGGTTCCAAGACCTGTCTTATCACGATGGATATGAACAAGATTGGACAGATGAGTTGCAATCCGGCTGTGGGAGGTATTGCCAAAGGACAAATAGTACGCGAAATAGATGCTTTGGGCGGATACATGGGTTTGGTGACAGACAGGACAGCCATCCAGTTCCGCATATTGAACCGCTCCAAAGGCCCCGCCATGTGGAGCCCGCGCGCGCAGTGCGACCGCAATAAATTCATTTGGGCATGGAGGGAAATACTTGAAAACACTCCAAATCTGCATATCTGGCAAGATACCGTAAAGGAAATTCTCGTTGAAAACGGAGAAGTTGTAGGGTTGGTAACCCTTTGGGGAGTTACTTTCCGTGCGAAATGCATTGTTTTGACGGCAGGGACTTTCCTGAACGGACTGATGCACGTGGGACGTACCATGCTTCCCGGAGGGCGCATGGCAGAACCGGCATCTTACGAATTGACCGAATCCATCGCACGGCATGGCATCACTTACGGACGTATGAAAACGGGAACTCCCGTTCGTATTGACGGAAGGAGCGTACATTATGAGGATATGGATATTCAGGAAGGCGAGGCGGACTTTCACAAGTTCTCGTTCATGAATACCGGAGTCCGTCATTTAAAACAGTTGCCTTGCTGGACTTGCTTTACGAATGAAGAGGTACACCGCATACTCCGCGAAGGTTTGCCGGATTCTCCCCTTTTCAACGGACAAATTCAAAGCATCGGTCCCAGATATTGTCCCAGCATCGAGACCAAGATCGTTACTTTCCCGGATAAAGAGCAACATCAGCTCTTCCTGGAGCCGGAGGGTGAAACGACTCAGGAACTTTACCTGAACGGTTTCTCTTCTTCATTGCCGATGGACATCCAAATAGAGGCTTTGAAAAAAGTTCCGGCATTCCGCGACCTTGTCATTTATCGGCCGGGATATGCCATTGAATATGATTTCTTCGACCCCACCCAACTGAAACATACGTTGGAAACGAAGAAAATCAAAAACCTGTTCTTTGCGGGACAAGTCAACGGGACGACGGGATATGAAGAAGCAGCCGGACAAGGGCTCATTGCGGGCATCAACGCCCATATCAATTGCCACGGCGGAGAACCTTTCACCCTTGCCCGTGATGAAGCATATATCGGCGTTTTAATCGATGATTTAGTAACCAAAGGCGTGGATGAACCTTATCGCATGTTTACGTCGCGTGCCGAATATCGCATCTTACTGCGTATGGATGATGCGGACATGCGGCTCACGGAAAAGTCATGGAAGCTGGGACTTGCCAAGGAAGACCGCTATCAATTGCTGAAAGAAAAGCGGGAAGCCGTGAACAGCATTATAGAGTTCACACGAAATTTTTCGATGAAACCGGCATTAATCAATCCTGTGCTAGAGCAGCTGGGCACTACTCCACTCCGCCAAGGATGCAAGTTGGTGGATTTAATAAACCGTCCGCAAGTAAGCATTGAAAACATGGCCGGGCATGTGGATGCCTTCCAACGCGAATTGGATAAAATCACCGATAGAAAGGAGGAAATCATCGAAGCGGCGGAAATACTTATCAAGTATGAGGGATACATCGGACGCGAAAGAATAATAGCCGACAAACTGGCACGGTTGGAAAGTATAAAGATTAAAGGGAAGTTTGATTATAATTCCATCCAGTCCCTTTCCACCGAAGCCCGCCAAAAACTGGTGAAGATAGACCCTGAAACAATTGCCCAAGCGAGCCGAATTCCGGGGGTATCTCCAAGCGACATCAACGTGCTGTTGGTGCTTTGCGGCAGATAATGCGCCGTGTTCCACGTGAAACAAAGAATTCAACAAACGTATTAAATAAACTGATTATGAGCAAAGAAACGCTTACTAAAAGCATTCGGGAAATTCCCGACTTCCCTATTCCGGGAATTCTATTTTACGACGTGACTACCCTATTCAAAAATGCGGCAGCACTGCAAGAGCTATCTGATACTTTATACGAAATGTATAAGGACAAAGGTATCACGAAGGTGGTAGGCATCGAATCAAGAGGTTTCATCATGGGGCCAATTCTTGCCACTCGCCTTGGCGCAGGATTTGTCCCCATCCGTAAGCCGGGAAAGCTACCCGCAGAAACGATTGAAGAAAGCTATGACAAAGAGTATGGCAAAGACACTGTGCAAATCCATAAAGATGCCATCAGCGAAGATGATATCGTTTTGTTGCACGATGATTTATTGGCTACGGGCGGAACAATGGAGGCTGCTTGTAAGTTAGTAAAGAAGATGAATCCTAAAAAGGTTTATGTAAACTTCATCATTGAACTGAAAGAATTGCACGGAAAAGAGGTCTTCGGGAACGAAGTGGATGTAGCGTCGGTGCTTTCTTTATAAATTAAAGAGCCGGGGAATAAGCGGCAAAAGAATTGGATTACCCGCTTATTTCCCGCCTTCAATATATGTACAACTAATGGAAGAACTCAAAACAAACGATTATCTGAAGGGCATCGTACTGAACCTTCCCGAGAGTCCCGGCATTTACCAATATCTGAATGCCGAGGGGACAATCATATACGTAGGGAAAGCGAAAAACTTGAAGAGACGGGTGTCCTCCTACTTCAACAGGGAGCATGAGCCGGGAAAGACGCGGGTGCTGGTGAGCAAGATTGCAGACATCCGATACATTGTGGTCAATACCGAAGAAGACGCTTTGCTACTTGAGAACAATCTTATCAAGAAATACAAGCCCCGCTACAACGTCCTGCTGAAAGATGATAAGACTTACCCCTCCATTTGCGTACAAAACGAATATTTCCCCCGCATATTCAAAACCAGGAGAATTATCAGGAACGGTTCCTCCTACTATGGTCCTTACAGCCATATTCCTTCCATGAATGCGCTGCTGGACCTGGTCAAGCATTTATATCCGCTGCGCACCTGCAACCTGAATCTTTCTCCCGAAAACATACGGGCGGGGAAATTCAATGTCTGCCTGGAATATCACATCAAGAACTGCGCCGGCCCTTGCGTAGGCAAGCAAAGCCAGGAAGATTACCTGAAAAACATCGCTGAAATCAAGGAAATTCTCAAAGGGAACACCCAGGAAGTGGAACGGATGCTTCTTCAGCAGATGCAGGAACTGGCTGCGGAAATGAAGTTCGAGGAGGCGCAGAAAATCAAGGAGAAATACCTGCTGCTGGAAAACTACCGGGCTAAGTCGGAAGTCGTCAGCAATGTATTGCATAATATCGATGTCTTTTCCATCGAGGAAGACAGCGACGGAAAGTCGGCTTTCATCAATTACCTGCACATCACGAACGGCGCCATCAACCAGGCTTTCACTTTCGAATACAAGAAGCGGCTGAACGAAACCAAAGAGGAACTGCTTTCACTGGGCATCATCGAAATGCGGGAACGCTACAAAAGCCTTTCACGTGAGATAATCGTGCCCTTTGAACTGGACATGGAGCTGAAAGATGTCGTTTTCACCATTCCGCAAAGAGGAGACAAGAAGAAATTGCTGGAACTGTCCATCCTCAACGTAAAGCAATATAAAGCAGATCGGTTGAAACAATCGGAAAAGCTGAATCCTGAGCAGCGAACGGTACGTTTACTGAAAGAAATACAGCAGGAACTTCATCTGGACAGGCTACCAATGCAAATAGAATGCTTTGATAACTCCAACATACAAGGCTCGGACCCCGTTGCCGGATGCGTGGTATTCATCAAAGGGAAACCTTCTAAAAAAGATTACCGGAAATACAATATCAAGAGCGTTGAAGGGCCTGACGACTACGCCTCCATGAAAGAGGTCGTAAAAAGGCGTTACCAGCGCGCCATTGAAGAGAACCTGCCCCTGCCCGACCTCCTTATCACCGACGGTGGAAAAGGTCAAATGAGCGCCGTAAAAGAGGTAATGGATGAACTCGGGCTCGACATACCTATTGCCGGACTTGCCAAAGACGACAAGCATCGCACATCGGAATTACTATATGGTTTTCCGCCGCAAACCATCGGACTTAAACAGAACTCTCCGCTTTTCCGCCTGCTGACGCAGATTCAAGACGAGGTACACCGCTTCGCCATCACTTTCCACCGTGACAAGCGCAGCAAACGGCAGGTGGCTTCCGCCCTGGACGAAATAAAAGGTATCGGAGAAAAGACAAAGAGCGCCCTGCTCAAAGAGTTCAAAAGCGTGAAACGAATCAAAGAAGCGGCGCAAGAGGACATTATCAGGGTAATCGGCGAAGCTAAAGCAAAAATTATTGAGGAATACTTTGCGGGCAAATAGAAAAACAATTACGAATTTATTCGTAACTTTGCAACCCAAAAGTTTATTAGAACAGCAAAAGATATGAGAGTAGTCATACAACGTGCCGGACATGCGTCGGTCACCATCGACGGGGCTTGCAAATCCGCCATCGGCAAGGGGCTGATGATACTGATAGGCATCGAAGAAGCCGACGGGCAAGAGGACATCGACTGGCTATGCAAGAAGATTGTCAACTTGCGGGTTTTTGACGACGAGAATGGCGTGATGAACAAGTCCATACTCGACATTGACGGCGAAATACTGGTAATCAGCCAGTTCACCCTTCACGCATCGACCAAGAAAGGCAACCGTCCCTCTTATATCCGGGCCGCGAAACCGGAAATATCCGTGCCGCTGTACGAACAATTCTGCAAGGAACTGAGTTTTGCATTAGGAAAAGAAATCGGCACCGGCATATTTGGCGCCGACATGAAGGTAGAACTATTGAACGATGGCCCTGTGACCATCTGTATCGATACAAAAAACAAGGAATAATGACGTTAGAAGAAGCACAGAAAGAAGTGGATTCCTGGATTAAAAAGTATGGAGTGCGTTACTTCAGCGAGCTCACCAATATGGCCGTATTGACCGAAGAAGTTGGTGAACTGGCACGCGTAATGTCGCGCAAATACGGCGACCAGTCCTTCAAGGAAGGAGAAAAAGACAATATAGAAGAAGAAATCGCAGATGTCCTTTGGGTACTTCTCTGCATTGCAAACCAAACGGGGGTAAATCTTACCGAAGCCTTTGCGCGCACCATGGAGAAGAAGACCAAACGCGACCAGACAAGACATATCAACAACCCTAAATTATCAGACCATGGAGAAAAATGAAGCTACCCAGAACAAGTATGATGCCGCTCTGGCAAAGTATAACACCCAACTGGATGATGCAGAAGTAGCTGCACAAGTTGCTAAGATTATTGCGGAGAAAGTGCCTGCAAACGATACTTTGGAAGTAAAGAAGTTCTTGTTTCACTGCATTGACCTCACCACACTGAACAGTTCGGACAGCGACGAAAGCGTGATGAAGTTTACACAGAAAGTGAACGAGTTTGACGAGGAATTCCCTGATTTGAAGAACGTGGCGGCCATCTGTGTTTATCCCAATTTCGCGGAAATCGTGAAGGATACGCTGGAGGTGGAAGATGTAAATATAGCCTGTGTATCAGCAGGATTTCCTTCTTCACAGACCTTTATTGAAGTGAAAGTGGCGGAAACCGCCATGGCAATCATGGAAGGTGCCGACGAAATAGATATCGTGATTTCCATAGGTAAATTCCTGAGCGGAGACTACGAAACCATGTGCGATGAGATACAAGAGCTGAAAGATGTATGCAAGGAGCATCACCTGAAAGTCATTCTCGAGACCGGCGCGCTGAAGACGGCTTCGAACATCAAGAAAGCCTCTATCCTATCCATGTATGCAGGAGCCGATTTCATTAAGACCTCTACGGGCAAACAGCAACCTGCCGCTACTCCCGAAGCTGCTTACGTGATGTGCCAGGCCATTAAAGAATACCATGCGCTGACGGGCAATAAGATTGGTTTCAAACCGGCAGGAGGCATTAACTGCGTGAACGATGCATTGATATATTATACAATCGTCAAGGAAGTTCTGGGCGAAGAATGGTTGGACAACAAGTTGTTCCGTCTAGGAACCAGCCGTCTAGCCAACTTACTGCTCTCAGAAATAAAGGGCGAGGAAATGAAGTTCTTTTAAAGACCCTCATTTGCTTAATAAAAACTAAAGAATATTGATAGGAAAAGCCAAAACTTTTCCTATCTTTGTGATATAGAACGCCAATAGAGTTTTGGCTAAAGTATTGTATCAGAGAACGTTTCATTTATTATCTTTTTCTCGAAATTCGGCAAAATTTCATCTTACGAAAGGTAATAAGCAAACGGGTCTCACGCACTTTCACGTATATACTCTTGTTATATATCGAATGGCGCGTGAGACTGTTGCTTGTATCTCGTAAAGGGTTTGCCGAAACCTCGGGAAAGATATAGGGCAACAGTTCTCACGCCTTTTGGTAACAAGCATTAAGACAAGAGTATGAAGACAAAAAAGACATCGCTTTTCAACGCCAATCCCCAGCCCGGAGTTGTGGATTCAAATCGCCAACACGCATTGCTCATCGGACTGATAGCAGGAGAGCAAAAGCAGTTTTATACCAACAGCCTGACTACAGGTGCCAATCAAGAGTTACTGGGCTCTCTCCCTGTCTCTTATACACATCTCCGAGCCCACGAGACACTGAGCGATCTCG